>ERZ772977.1214-NODE-1214-length-13637-cov-6.754896_pt1 | contig 13637 bp, 20 predicted proteins | sample MGYA00511131_ERZ772977 | MGnify/ENA primary metagenome ERZ772977 (study PRJEB29015, sample SAMEA2737935) | human oral metagenome | biome: human oral; feature: human-associated habitat; material: dental | place: China | collected 2151 ...
AATAATGGCAATATTTCGAATCTTGCTAGCGTCCTTCATAAAAATATGGTCTGATATTAACACAGACCTTCCTTTAAGGTAATTATATCACGGAATAATAGAGGTGGCAATTTATTCACTTTCAAGCATGACACGCTCTGGTTTGTATGCTCGCAACATTTTTAAAGATGCCCGAGCAATTGGTCCCGCCGCCAGAAATTGCCACCAAAACGCTACGCAAAAATTCACTGGCCAAGATGAAGCGAATCTAACAGGGAAGTCGAATAATTGCGTTCCTGTCAGGATAAGGCCGATGACGCTCATAGCTATAGACATTCCAGTTACCATACATAGCGACCTAGCCAATGCGTGGGATTTTGGGCTATCTTTTTCATGAACGAGACGCTTTGCTACTTTTTGGGCGATTTTTGATATTACAACACCTTCGACTATCGTAACAATCGCGAAAATTACTGGCTGTAAAAGTAGAGACTTTTTCAGGGATTCTATAGATATTCCAGCGTGTAAGAAAGTGTTGAATAGATTCATGAAGATTGACGTAGCGAACACCATAATGACGCCGTAAAATATTCCTTCTCGTTTGGTGCGAGGCATAGTTTCTCCTTTGTTTAGATAATTTTTGACAACAAAAAAGTTGCGCTTTATCGGTGCAACTAGGGTATTTTATATTTACAGCATTACACTTTCGTTAAGTGAAAGCAACGTATTGAACTCTGTAGATTGTATCAAAAATAATAGCAATTGTCAAAAATGGTGGGAAATACAGGGCTTGAACCTGTGACCTCGCGAATGTGAATCGTGCGCTCTAGCCAGCTGAGCTAATTTCCCATTGCTATTCCAATTATATACTACTATAGGGCGCCCGCCAAATAGTGGTCACGAGCTTGTTGTTCGGTGAGGGCAGTTGTATAGACTGAGCTGTATTGCATACTGCCTTTAAAATACTTAGGGCCTTGATATTCGCTGTCGTCAGCATTTTTCCAATAAGTCAATTTGCCGCATCCAACCTTCCAGTATCCGCCGTTAGGTACATTTTCTCCGGCAGTCATTGATGTATTGGTGTCGACACGGTTTCCATCTAAGTAGAGTGCCGCACCGCTTGGCGACATAGTGGCAACGACGTGATGCCAGCGGCCATCAGCATAATCTACTCCAGCTTTTGAAGCAACAAGTTTGATGCCTCCGTTGTAAACTCCAAATACTACTCGACCGTCTTTATCAATATATATATGACGATCACTTTGTCCACCGCCGTTATAGTCACCTTCGTATAAAGAGCTAAAGCCCATTAGTCGACCATTGCTTCGATAATTAGTGCTAAACCACACCTCCAGGCTAAAGGTATTTGGCGCAGGATTGACCTTCTGCTCTGCTGACGTTCCGTGAGTGAGACAGGCGTTTACTCCGTTAAATACTGAAACGCGTCGATCGTCGCGCACACAACCGGTGTTTGACACGCTGGCACGACTGGGTGATCTATCGCTCGGCGAAGGTTTGCCGTTGTTGTCGTTGCCAGAGAGGTCTGTTACAACGGGGTTGGCGGCATGATCGCTATTGAGGGCCCAAGCAAAATATGGCTGAGGGTTTGGGCGAATTTGTGAACGAATCCAGGTGGCCTCAGAGCACTTAAAGTAGGCGCGAGCTTGAATGTGGTTGGTGCTATTTTGTATGGTCGCGGTAAATCCTGCCAGGGAAGAAAGCTGGATAACTAAGAGGACTACCTCAAACAGGATGATGATACCAAGTAACGCCATGTTGCGATGTCGCTCATGGACGAGTTGTAGACCAGTAATTTCTTCTTCAGGTGGTGGTAGCTTTACTAGCAGTGCTATAAATAGTGGTAGTAGGCACCATAATAGCGCAAACACCACACCCGTCGGCCCGAGCGATGGCCGTGGTACGTAAATGTAACGCCCCTGCGCGTCGGTTTCGGTGGCGCGAACGATGGCAGTCTGACCAGTGTGAACACGGTTGCCGTCATCATCACGAATGGGGAAAATGCCCGTGTTGACAATGTGAAGTCGCACGTCATTTTTCTGGTGTGTAGCGATACTGAGCATGTCAGCACGAAGCCATGGGTTGAGGATCAGCGTCGCCAAAATAACCACTAATGTCCCGCCGATGATGCGAACTGGCCAACGCCAACGCTCGCGTAGCCGTTTGATGCACGAAAGCAAATAGACGATAAACCAGCCAATTAGTAAAATCGGTGCGGCCCGCCAGACCCAACCCCACACAGGTGCAATCACCACCGCCTTGCCGATTACATCTCGGTTGGCCACCGGCAGAGAATCTTCTACGACGTTGAGGTCACCTTTGGTGATGTAGCTGTGGTCGTCACTGACCTTAGATAGGCGGTGAGTGTAAACGCTGCCGCTACGATAAAATGTGATGATGTCATCTTGGTTGTAAGATTGCTGCGGCTTAGTGACGACTAGTGTTCCGACTGGAGCGGTTTCGCCCATGCTTGGTGTTGCGATGGTAAAAAAGCGAAAACCAGCTAGGTGTAGTACGAGCACTGAGCCTAGACTCAGTAGGCTCAGTGCTGCTATTACCCAAATGCTGGTTTTACTAAATCTCATTGCCCTTTAGTATATCAGATTTTACGGCTATTTATGAGATACTAGGCACTAAATTGCCAGGTGATTGGCTGTGAAATTTGGCGACCCTGGAAGCTGGCGTCGGTATTTGCCGGAAGTGCGGCAGTAATGACCAATGTGACTGTCTCGTTTGGTGCAATTGGGTGACCAACGACTGTCTTGATATCTTGTGCTGCTGCCTGTTGGAAAGCTTCTGCCGTACCAGTCCATACTTGTGTACCGTTAGCGCGGACGGTAACGGTCATTTTGCTACACAAGTTACCGGTACCAGAGACTGATGCGCCTGGTGCGTTTTCGGTTGTACAAGTGCCGCCCTTGACGGTAAAGGCACTGGCAGCGATGCTACCCTTGTTGGTGATTTTCACCGTGGTGTCAGTGCTGCCACCTGGAACGAGTGCTTGGCCGCCATATTTGTTGATGGTTGCACAAGTCGCACTACCACTACCTGTAGTAGTACAGGTAACTGATCCGTCCTGGTTCTTTTCTTCCATCACTAATGTACCAGTTGATGCGGTGTTTACGCTGTTGGTGATGGTTGCAACGACACCCGCAAACGTTGGCGTCAAGCTAAACGCTACCATCAGCGTCATGATACCACCGACAACCGCCAGGCCGATGCGTTGCCGCTGGAAATAATTATTTGCTTTGCTCATAGTGATATAAACCCTCCTCGACTACCTAAGCGGATGTCTCGCATTATTGTTTGCCTTGGCGCGATTGTAGCACAGGCGTTTTGGCATAGTCAATAAGAATTTATACGTCATTAAAAACTAATGATATTTCAGTGAGACCAGTCCTGCTGAAACAAGCAAAAAGTCACCAATAACAGGTGACAATTATTATAATCTATACTCTGGTGCGGCAGAAAGGACTTGAACCTTCACGCCCGAAGGCACTAGCTCCTAAGGCTAGCGCGTCTACCAATTCCGCCACTGCCGCATGCAGTGATTGTAGCATATACGCGGCCAAATTACCACCCAAATGATATTCATTTTCGTTTTCGGTTGTGCTAAAATTAAACGTAAATAGGAAAGGGGAATATGAATAAGGTTGCGACGTATCTAAATGGACATTTGACTGGAGAGGTTTTGGTCAATGATTTGCTATTGGATGCAGCGCAATCAGACGGTAGTGTCCTGGCGCGTCGCCCAGAGATGATCGCTCGGCCGTCAAACGTCAATGACATTCGTAAAATCATGCGGTTTTGTTCGCAGTTAGCTGACAAAGGCCACATCCTTTCTGTGGTCGTTCGCGGAGCTGGCACCGACAGTAATGGCGCTGCTACTGGCGGCGGTGTATCTTTGGATATGCAGGCATATATGTGTCACGCCAAAGGTATCGACCCAAAGCAGCAATTGGTCCACATGCAAGCCGGCATGAAATACAGCGCAGTACGCGAACTGCTGTCTATGCATAAAAATTTGGCACTGCCAGAAGTTTCAGCCATCGGTCAAGACGGAACCATCGGTGGAGCAATCGCTTCTGGCGCGGTAGCTTCATCTGTCGGCTTAACGACGCTGTTCTTTGACGCCATCTCTCAGATGGAAATCGTTTTGGCAAATGGTGACGTCATCCAAACCGGCCGCATCAATAAGCGCGAATTAGCAAAGAAAAAAGGTCTATCAACGCTAGAGGGCGAGATTTATCGTCAAGTGGATAACCTGCTGGAGGACAATCAACAAATCATCGACGCCATCAAGCGCCGCGAAAAAAGCACAGCTGGATTTTGGGGAATTACCAAAGTCAAGGGCGAGGATGGCTCATTTGACCTGACGCCACTGTTTGTGGGTTCTCAGGGCGCACTAGGTATCATCAGCGAAGTGATCATGAAAGCAGGATACAGCAGCAACGACGCGACAGTCATCACGGCAACATTTGGTGATATGTCTGAAGCGCAAGCGGCAGTTGACGAAGCCTTGAAGCACAAAGTCTCCAAAGTTGACATCATCGACGGACGAATCATGGCGCGGGCTGCTAGTGAGGGCAAGAAATTCTCCTGGGCGCCACGTGAAGCGTTCAAAGGCGCAGCAGTCATCATCACTATGAGCGAGTTCTCTGACAGAGCTCGTGGTCGTGCCGCCAAAAAATTGGCTCGCAAGCTAGAGAATATTCATCCAGTTGGCTTAGCCATCCACGATATCCAAACCCAAGAAATCGCTTCACTATATACTCCATTGTCATTCATATTGCACTCAACTGAAGAACGTGCAACCTGTCCAGCGGTATTTTCAGGACTATGGCTGCCGTTGGAGCGATTGGACGGCTTTCTGAGCGAACTACGCAAAGTGGAAGCTGAGACCAAGCTGGCGCTGCCAGTTTTCGTGGACGCGGTCAATGGCTACGTCGATTTGCTACCAGTCTTCAACCTGCACAAAGTGAGCGAACGTCGAGTACTATTAAAATTAATTCCAGAGATTGCCAAGTTAGTTGCCGAAAGCCGCGGCAATGTCGCTGGTCGCTACGGTGATGGTCGCCTGAAAGCTGGTTTGATGCAAGCAACCGTCTCACCAGACGAAACAGCCATTTATTCTCAGATAAAACACATTTTCGACCCAGCCAACATCTTGATGCCTGACATCAAGAAAGAAGTCCCGGCCAAAGAACTGGCTGACGAGCTCAACTTGTGGTGTCGCACGAAGTCATAGACTCAAATCTCTTGCGCATCAGCCATTGGTGTCGTATAATTAGCTGTGCAATCCAAACCATGCGCGGATGTGGCGGAATTGGTAGACGCGCTAGCTTCAGGTGCTAGTGTTCGCAAGAACGTGGAGGTTCAAGTCCTCTCATCCGTACCAGAGATCATCACCAGCTTCGGCTGGTTTTTTGATGGGTAGAATTCCTGCCATAAACCAATTTACACATATCTCTCATCGCCAACCTCTGAGACGTTATTTAACATGGCCTCAAAGGCCTGAGCATTCTTTTTCCAGACATCACCATCTGTACTGATGGCGATAAACCGCGCCAGTCCATCATTTTTGCCAACAGTCAGGCGAGCTTTGGTGACGAACGTCGCTCTACCAACTTCGCAGCTGATTGTCAGGTATATAATCCCCACGGTGTTGCCGTAGTCTTTGTGGTCTATGACTTGGGTGGAGGAGGGATCTGTAGTGCACTCAATGGTGGTGCTATTCTTCAGGGATTGCTCAAGCGTTTTTCTGATGTGCTGTTCTGTCATCAGCGACCTTCGCAACCTGTTGTATATCTGGGTTGAGGCGTTGGCTGGGGCGACAGGCTCACGGCTTTGTGATAGATATACTAATGATTCTGACTTATTGTCTCTGAGCTTTTTATCACCAAAGCCCGCATAGACGTAATCATCTGTTTCATAACTCAAATTATTGACTCGCTTCCACTGTTTAGGCCGCTGCCAAGAGGTCTGTCCGGTTTTTTCTTGGACAAGATCTTTGACAGAGATAAGTCCTTCCATGTACGCCAAATAGCTGATGGACAATATGGCACCAATGATAGGGTAGAACCAGAATTTTTTGACATAGCTAACTTTACGCATAACGGTTATGTTTATCATAGCATAGTATCTACACTATGTTCTGGTGATTACGCTACATACAAGAAAATCACCCCGGGCTAGGGTGATTTTAGTAACGTAAAATTCAGGGTCTGCATGACAGGCAATCGTAAAAAAACAATTGCCTGTCATGCAGTGTAGCTATCCTTCCATGATGAGCTCTTGAGAGTCCGCCATGATGGCGAACAGTCTCCTGCGAATCTCGGCTATAAGCCAGTGACTCCTTTCCGGGTCTTTGGTGGGTATTTGCGCCTTGTCTACGAGTTCTTTCAGATCCCTGAATAAGAAGGCCGCTGAGAGTACTCCGTCAAAAACCACTTCCCCTAATTCCTCCGTGCTGTAGAAATGAGGAATTATCTTCTGGAAGTCTGGCAAAACTTCAGAACATTCTGTGAGCTCGCCTATGCATTCGTCAAACTTTGCAGCGGCGAGAGCGAAGGAGATGGCGTCACCGAGACTTGTAAACCGCCATCTTTCAAGGATGGTATCGCTGATGAGCTCCTCCCAGAGCTCTTTCAGTTCAGAAACATTTTTTTGGAACTTCTCTGTATACTCGTTGAACTGCATCTCTATGCCTTCCTCTGCTTCTCATCCCCATTCTCACGCCACGGGATTGTAGCGTGAAGCATTGTTCTCTTAACAATACAAGATGAGATTTCATCTCTCTTATGACGGTTTTTAAAAAAAGAAATAAAACCTCATCTTGTATTCGATTGCCTGTCAAAGTTCACTTTCGGACAAGGATTTGCTCAACTTGTCAACAAAAGCTGATATATATAAATCACGAAATAATCTTACATGATATAAACAGCGACTACCTCTGTTAGTCAAATCTATCAACCATGAATCGACTTCGCGTCGATTCTTTTTTATTTGACGTAAAAATGAGGCTAGAAATCCTGTACGTTCAGTGTTTGTAGCTTCATCAAACGTCAGAGGTATGTTTTGGCAAAAACGGAGAGTTGGCTAGGAATAATTAGCAACCACGTTCATTTTGTCAGGGTGTACAGGCGAAGATATCCAACCAGTATGAGAGTGACTGCGAGCACTCTCATACACTAAACGAAAGGAGCTGAAAAATGGCAGCAAAAAACAAACAGATCAAAAAAATCATCAGTTGGGTAGTCGGACTACCAGCCGCGATAATCGCAATCAGCGAGCCAACAGATCTGCGTTTTTGGTGGGTGCAGTTCGCAGCAATTGCGGTGCTAGCAGTCGTGCTATTTGCGAACGGTGCGTTCGACGAAGCTATACAAGAATTAAAATCGCGAAAGGAGATTTGGCGATGAAGATACACGTAAACGTGATGCCGTCACCAGTTCAGCTGGTGCCGGTACATAAGCGCGAGCCACTCGATAGAGTTATTGACAGACTGCGCGAGTTGGACGACCACGATTTTGACAAGTCGGTAAAAGTAGCGAAGTGGCTACGGATTTTTGATAAAGGTATGAAGTGGATTGAGGGCAAGTTTTATGGACGAAAATAGTTTGTTGGAAAAACTGGAAAACCTAATCGATCCGACATTTCTCGATCGTGCTTTGGCGGGGGAGGCGTAAGTGGCAGACGCTTACTATAGCCGACCAGAGTGGTCATATTCGTCAATGAAGTTAATTCTCGACCACGGCATCGATTATGCAGTTGCCGCTAAACGTGGAGACCTGCCAGACCTAGACAGCAAGGCCATCGATTTAGGGCAGTTGGTTCATATGTTGGTGCTGGGCGGCGAAGATCAGTTCGCTATCAGCCCGTTTGAAAACTTCTACTCGAAAGAATCCAAAGCGTGGCGTGACGAGCAGAAAGCCGCCGGCAAACACATTATCACTCTGGATATGTTCAAAGCCGCTGATCAGATTTTGAAGAATATCGAGAACCACCCGCTAGCGAAGCAATACATTTTTGCTAAGGGTGCGACATTCGAGCATGAGATGTATGCTCGCACCGCCGATGGCGTAGACATGAAAGGCAAAGCGGACGTACTGATTCGCACTAATGAATCGGCCATGATAACCGACCTGAAAACTACCGCAAAGTTCGACAAGTTTTTCAAAACTGCGCAGTCAATGCACTACGATTTACAGTCGGCAGTTTACACGCTGGTGACAGCATCAAGCCTAGAACTAGACCCGGCGTTAGTCAAGTTTGCCTACTGCGTGGTTGAAGCCGTCGCACCATACCGCGTGCAATTCATGATTGCCGGCATCGACTTTGTTGAAGCCGGCGAACGCAAGCTGCGTACGTGTGTTGACGAAATCATAAAGTTTGGCGACAGCGAGCCGAATTTCCTCATCGAGGAGGTGAGGGAGCTGGGCGACTGGAGCCTGTAAAAGAAAGGAGAATATGAAAGTCTTTAATAGTTTAGATCCGACCGAAAAACCATCAATTCTGATGGTTGTGTACGGCGAGGGTGGTGTTGGTAAAACAACGTTTGCGGCCACCGCACCACGACCGATTATCGCTGACTGCGAAAACGGCAGCAAATACTTCGGACTTCGCGGTATTGCAGCCGACGTAGCGCTGATCGAAAAATGGGACGATATGCAGGAGTTCATGCAAATCGCACTCACTGACAACTATGATACGGTGATCATCGACCCAATTGGCGAGCTGATGGAGAAGCTGATCGCCTACATGCGAAATAGAGCCGACAGCAAATTGGTCCAGCGTGACGGCAACCCGACAATGGCGGGCTGGGGTTGGCTGAAGTCAACCATGCGAAACTTTCTGAAAACCATGCGCGACAGCGGCAAGCATATTGTCATCGTGGCTCACGTTCAGGAAAAAGACGATGACGGCCGCGTCATTAAACGTCCGATGGTCGCCACAAGGCTATCCGAAGAGCTGGTCAATCTGGTGGATATCGTCGGCTACATGACGACGATCAATGATACCGAAACTGGCGACACCAAGCGATTGATTATCGTTGATCCAGCCAGCGACAAATACGTCGCCAAGGATCGCACTGGTCGGCTAGGACGCTACATTGAGCCAGATTTCACGAAAATCGTCGATGGAGTAAGAGGCGACGCTGAGTACGCGTGGATTGCACCGGCGCCGACATTGGCAAGCCGAGAGCAGATTGAAGCGGCTGCCAAACCAACCATTCCAAGCTCACGCGTCGAAATGACTGACGCTCGTCTTGGTAAATCTGAAGCAGACAGGAAATAAAGGAGGAACATGTCACAACTACAAGAATACGTCGACTCACAAGTCGCAACAATATCACCGTTCAAGGTGAAATCTCAAGAATTGCTTGAGCAGGCCAAAGCCAAAGAGATAACTGACGACGCTACCGCCAAAGAAGCAGTTGCAATCCGCAAGCTGATCACCTCACACCGTACTGAAGTCAAAAACGCACGGTTGGCGATCACTCGCAGCTTTGACAGCGTCAAGTCACAATTCATCGACGCTGAAAAGGAAGTTCTGACACCAGCTGAAGAAGCACTAGAGAATATCAGCCAGAAAATCCTCGCTTACCAAGAAGAGCAGGAGCGGCTAGCAAAAGAGGAAGCGGCACGCGTTGACGCTATCTGTGCCAAGTTCGCTACCAACGCCAAATCACTACGCAGCCAGAAAGCCTGCGACGAGCGAGGCGCTGAGTTGAAACAGATATTCGCTAAGTTACCTGAAGCTGACCAGAATCACGCTGAAATCAAGCTGGCATTCACCAAATCCATCAACGAGTTGTTGACACGTAAAGACGAATTGACGACCGCTGAACGTGACGAAGCCGAAGCGGCCAAATTGGCAGCACAGCGTAAACGCGAACAGGAGATTGCCGAGGCTGAAGCGGCCAAAGCCGCTAAATCGCAGAAGCCAGCCGTCAAATCTGGCATTAAAACCAAGACGGTGTTCACGGTCACCAACCCTGAATTAGTGCCACGCTACTTGTGCGAGCCGAGCGACAAGCTAATCCGCGAAGCCATCGCTAATGGATTACGTGAAATCCCAGGCGTGGAGATTCGCGAGGAAAAGAGTTTCTAAATATGGCGGCAATCAACACAGTAACTCTAATCGGTCGTGTTGTCCGAGATATCGAAGTCAAAACGACGAATAGCGGCAAGTCCGTAGCCTCATTCGCACTAGCGGTTGATGGCTACGGCAAAGATGCCGACGCTAGCTTTATCGATTGCGTCGCCTGGAATAAGGCAGCTGAACTGCTGGCAGAGTACGCACCGAAAGGCAAGCAAATTGGCATAACCGGCAGATTGCAAACGAGAATCTGGGAGAAAGATGATATCAAGCGTAAAGCCACTGAAGTCATCATCGATCAGTTTCAGTTTTTGAGTGACGCAAAGGGCAGCGGCAATAACGCTGCGCCGGCTACTGAGCGATACGCCGAAGACGACGCCAAGGCGGCAAGCACAACGACTAATCAAGCAGCGAAAGCGACCGAGGATATAGACCTTGGCGAGCCGATTGATTTGAGCGAAATACCATTTTAATAAATGAAAGGAGAGCCATGACGGGAACGAAGAGTGGCGGTAGGAAAGCTGCCGCAACAATTCTCGCAAAAAATCCAAACTTCTACCGTGAAATTGGCAGAAAGGGTGGATCAAGGTCAAGGGGCGACAAAACGGGATTTGCTCTCAATCGGGAGGCAGCTCGGATTTGCGGCCGAATCAGCAAACGCAGACCCAAACAAAATGACGAGCTGGCTGAATTTGAAAAAACCGCACCATACGGCAGATGCAGTATGTGCAATTTGGCACTCATTCAATCTGATGCAGAGCGAAAAGACTATCCAGACATGCACGAAACCTGCATGTATGAGAGGTTTGGAGATTGAGGAGTCGTGACTAAAAAAGCACTTCGCAAAAAGCAGCGCCGCAAGCGCAAGAAACTGGAGGCTACGTAATGTCTCTAATGAATTGCACTTTCACGGTTCGCTGGAGCGACGACAAGAATAAGCCGCACGCGAAAACCTACGCTACCGAATCTGATGCTAAGCGAGCCAAGAAATGGCTACTCGAGCACGGCGTTCGGAGCGTAGACATTGCGGTCAAGATAAATAATAAGTCAGCCGGCAGTTTGAAAGACGATAAGCCGTCTGAGACTGAGGCTGGGCAGAAAGGATTTTGGTGGGAAAAGTGAGCAGTATCGTTTCGCTAACCAAGCAGCAGATCGCTGTATATAAAATGGCGCAGAAGCCAACGCCGCAGAACAAGGTTCTGGAGAATGTCAGGCTAGAGGTCGTTGAGCAGGAAAAAGGCATATATAAAGCCACGCTCATCGCTACAGACGGCTATAAGCTGATCCGCCGTGAAGTTGACGCCGAGCCTGGCGCAAAAGCCTGCTCAATGAATATCCCGCAGAGTGTTCTCGTTGCCGCTGATAAAGTCATGAAGACCGACTTTGACCGAGCGTATGTTCACGACGGCAAAATCGTTGTTCGCACAAATCCGTACGGTGAAATGGTGCCAATTGACGAGAGTTTTCCGATTAAAGCCGAGATTCCGTTTCAAGAGCAAACCGAGCTGCGTTTCCCGGAGACACGCCCGTTCGTCGAGCAAAAAAGTTCAGAGGCGTTTCCGGTAAAGTCGGTTGTGGTAAATCCTAAATTGCTTATCGAGGCACTGCGACAATTCAAGCAGAGCGACGGCATGATGGGCGGCGTTACGATCCACGTCGGCAAATATGATGAACCAATCTTGATAAAGTCCTCGCCAGATTATGCATGGGACGGAAACGAGATTGTGGCCGGTGTTGCACCGATAAAATCTGACGACGCATAAAATGGGGGATAAATATGATACCTAAAATCGAATGGTGCAATTGGGTGTTTGACTATACAGACAATATGGACACCGACAGGTGGGTGGTGAAGCGCGATTGTTGCGATGACGAAATATTGCTTGTCCGTGGCGACAGCAGGAACTGGAAAGCGTATCAGGCATCGCTAAAGCCGTATCGTGTTGGAAGTTACCCTGACGCTGCCTCAATGTGTCCTAATTGCGGCAAGTTTGTAAACGGCGTTAATCAATATGACGATGGCGAGACGTGGATGATGTAACGAAATTAAACTAAACCACCATTTTACTTTAATTTGAAAATTGAATGTAAAGTAAATTGTTAATTTTGTGGACATAGAGAAAGGAGATATCAATGAAAGAAATCGTAGTCATAGACGAGAATAACAATATCAAAAACGAACTGCCAGAAGAGTATAAAGATATTGAAGTAAAGTTTTCTCGATATTACAAATATGAGTTTTGTTACGAAAATGACGACATACAAGTCATTATGAGCGCTTGGGAAGGCGACGTTTATATTGCTGAATTGCTAGCTGAAGAAACTGTCGAGGGTCTCTTCAGGGAAATACCTTGGAGCTTATTCGTAATAATAGACAAGTGTAAAGACGACAAAGATGAACAATCAACCAACGATCAACGAAAATAACAGAGGTGAGAATGATGGAAAAGAGTGAGCAATCAACCAACCTAAAACAACTAGGAGACCCTCGCTCGCTATCGTGTAATGATGGACACGACCTGTGCTATTGCGCTGGCCGTCCAGAGTGTCACAACTGCGGCCAACCTCTATGGGACGACTACGTTAAAGAGCCGCTAGACCACAGCGATTACAACTACAACCACGCAGCATGCTGCGACCTAGTTTTGAGCCATTTTACCTACGACGACTGGGAAATAGGCGACGATGACAAACTACGAATGTATGACTATGTATCCGTCACTTACATAGGGCCAGAGACTGGCGACAAGATCAGTATTACATGTCAAATTGTAGAGCTTTTTGGCCTAGGATTGCCTGTGTTCAGAGTTTTGAAAACTGGCGACAATATGAGCATTCTGGGTGCATATATCACAAATTGTCGCCTTATGCGGATTAAGGAGCCGGAGGAGAAACAATCATGACCATAATAATCGCAGTGATTTTCGCAATCGTAATACTAACAGCCCTAATCGTGCCAGCAATCGAGGACGAGATCGAGTATCGAGAGTGGCTAGATGAATCTAAAAAGAGGAGGAAGTAATGGACAGAATCGAACTTAAAGAGTCGGCGTTTCGGCAGTCTTACGACGGGCTTATTATCGGTGACAAAGTGTATTTCGCCTATCAAGATGAAAGAAAAAACAATCCCGACAGATACGGACTCGGCGTTGTTGTTGCTGGCGGAGTAACCGAGGAGCAATATACTACGCGCCTATTTGATGGACTCTTCGTAATATATAAAACCCGAAAAGTTACCAAGGTGATTGTCGAAATGAAAGATGGCGAGAACACCGAACGCTTTTTGAGGAGGCCGAGCGAATGTTTCAAGGTAGTTGATGGAGGCAGTAGCGATGCCTAACCTCGCAAACATAGACAACCCGACTGAGGATCAAGAACAAGAGGCGTTTGTGCAGTGGCTGCGACTAAAAGGCTATCCACACTTTCGCGTGCCGAATGAAACCTACACCCGAAGCTGGAGCCAGAAAGCGAAAAATAAGAAACTCGGCGTGAGTTCTGGCGTGCCAGACTTGGCTGTAGTTGTGCCGAACACAGGAACAC
>ERZ772977.1215-NODE-1215-length-13632-cov-3.464094_pt1 | contig 13632 bp, 12 predicted proteins | sample MGYA00511131_ERZ772977 | MGnify/ENA primary metagenome ERZ772977 (study PRJEB29015, sample SAMEA2737935) | human oral metagenome | biome: human oral; feature: human-associated habitat; material: dental | place: China | collected 2151 ...
GGAACGTTACTTACGCAGTTAATCAGTTACAGGCGACTGGATTTCCAGTCGCCTGTTTTTGTGTTTGGTTTTGCCTGGGGTGGGTGGGCCCACCTGGCCTAGCAAAGCTCAATGGATCAACTGCTGAGTAGAGCATGCTATCAGATTTTAGCAAATCTTAACAGAAAGTTGAAGGCTGAAAAGCAAGCCTAGGCCATTTTAAGTAATATATTATCAAGACAGAAAAGCATAAAAGGAGTATAATGAAAGGGTAACCAAGATTCTGAGCCTAGTCTTGGTGGTAAAAATAGATAGGAGGATGGAATATGAAAAAATACTGGAAAAAGTGCTGGCTAGTCTTAGCCCTCTTAGTCCTAGTCATGGGCCCCTTGGCTAGCCTAGCTCAGGCAGCCGGTAGCCAAACGGTCAAGGGCCAAGGCCAAGGCAAACACGGGACCGTCGAGGTGGAAGTGACCTTCCAAGACGACCGGATTGCGGACATTAAGGTGCTCCAATCCGATGAGAATGAGGTTCTAGCCACACCCGTCTATAAGCAACTTAAGGATAAGATTATCGGCAACAACAAGGCCGATGTCGATGTGGTGTCTGGCTCCACAGCCACTAGCCAAGGCTATCTGGAAGCTGTTCAAGATGCCGTCAAGAAATCAGGCGTGACCTTAGCAGAGGTAAGTTCTACTACTTCAACCCAAGAGCAGCTAGACAGCGAACAATCCTATGACGTAGTCGTTGTCGGAGCCGGGGGTGCGGGCTTTAGTGCAGCCATCGAAGCAGCCCAAGCCGGAAAATCCGTGGTTATTATCGAGAAGATGCCAGCTGTCGGTGGGAATACCCTCATTAGTGGGGGCGAAATGAATGCGCCAGGCAACTGGGTTCAGAAGAAACTAGGTATTGAAGGCGACAGCGTAGAAACCTACTACCAAGACACCATGAAGGGTGGCGACAACCTAGGTAATCCTGAGATGGTTCGCTATCTAGCAGAACATGCCCTAGAGTCAGCCGAATGGCTACGTGACGTGGTTGGCGTCAAATTCCTAGAAGATAAGCTCTTCCAATTTGGCGGCCATTCTTACAAGCGGGCCTTGATTCCAGAAGGCCACACCGGCCAAGAATTGGTGACCAAGCTCAACGCCAAGGCAGAAGAGCTAGGTGTTAAGATTCTGGTGAACACCAAGGCTACTGAACTCATCCAAGATGACAGCAAGCGTGTTGTTGGCGTCAAGGCAGACCATCAAGGCCAGGCCGTGACCTTCCATGCCAAGAATGGGGTCGTGCTGACTACGGGGGGCTTTGGCTCTAACATTGACATGCGTAAGCAATACAATCCTGAGATGGACGAGCGCTACCTATCCACGGATACGGTCGGCTCTACCGGTGATGGGATTGTCATGGCTCAAGCCATTGGTGCAGCCGTTACCAATATGTCTTCCATCCAAACCTATCCGGTGTCTAACCCTGAGACTGGGGAAATTTCCCTCTTAGCCGATACCCGCTTCGATGGGGCGGTCCTAATTAACCAAGAGGGCCAGCGTTTTGTCGAAGAATTGGACCGTCGGGATGTGATTTCTAAGGCTATTCTGGCTCAACCAGGGGGCTATGCTTATCAACTCTGGAACCAGAAGACCGACGATATCTCCCACTCTAAGGAGCACCACCAAGCGGAGTATCAAGAACTCAAGAAACAAGGTCTGCTAGTTGAAGCAGATACGTTGGAAGAAGTCGCGGCTCACTTCGACATCGATCCGGCTAAGCTCAAGGAAACGGTAGCCAAGGTTAACCAATATGCCAAGGACAAGAAAGACCCCGACTTCAACCACCGGGCTGGCTTGGCATCCTTGGAAGAAGGCCCTTATATCCTAGAAAAAGTTCGCCCAAGTGTCCACCACACCATGGGGGGCTTGGTGACCGATAAGGATACCCGGGTCCTAGATGAAGCTGGCAAGCCTATTGAAGGCCTCTATGCAGCCGGTGAATTAACCGGTATGATTCATGGGGCTAACCGTCTAGGCGGGAATGCCATCGCTGATATCATCACCTTCGGACGTGTTGCCGGCAAGATGGTAAGTAAATAAGACAAGTTCAGGCAGGGGTTAAACCCTGCCTCTTTTGATGTATTAAGACCACCACCGGCACTTAATACAAGCAGGGCAAGCTAGGTAAAAGGTCAGCGCCAGTCCATGGATAACCAGAACAATAGACTGGCTCAAGAAAAATTGGTCAAAAACTGCCATATAGCCTAGGAAAGGTGCCGCTAGTCCATTGATAGGAAGAACAATGGACTGGCTCGACGAAAAAGGCGGAATATGCCTTTCTAAACCAGCCCGCAAGGAGGAGCCACGTCTTTGCCTAGCCTTTGATTCGTGGTATGATAGGAAGGAAGAGCAAAGGAGACTGAAGATGGACGCAAAACAAGTATTTAAGAAGAACCAAGTGCACCAAGGCCAGGTAGTGGACCTAACCCATGAAGGCCAGGGCGTCGTCAAAATTGACGGCTATCCCTTCTTTGTCGAGGGGGTGATTCCGGGTGAGCAGGTGGCCATTAAGGTCCTCAAGGTCGGCAAGTCCTTCGGCTTTGCGCGCCTAGAAGAGATCCTAACTGCCAGTCCGGATCGAGTGGAGATTACCGACCCTATCGGCCGTCAGATTGGCACCATGACCCTGCAACATATGGCTTATCCTGCCCAGCTCAAGGCTAAGCAGGCCCTAGTCAAGCAAGTCTTCAGTCGCCTAGGAAAATTCCCGGAAAGTTTGGAAGTCCGGCCGACTCATGGCATGGACCATCCTTGGCAATACCGTAATAAGGCCCAAATCCCGGTGCGGACGGTCAAAGGGCAGTTGGAGACCGGCTTCTTCCGTAAGAATAGCCACCAGCTAGTGCCGGTGGAGAATTTCCATATTCAGGACCCAGCCATCGACCAAGCCATTTTGGTGACGCGAGACATTCTACGTCAGCTAGGCTACTCGGCTTACGACGAGGAAAGTCGCAAGGGCCAAATTCGTCATATTATCGTCAAGCGCGGTCACTATAGCGGCCAAGTCATGTTGATTCTGGTCGTCAACGGCAAAGGCCTGCCAGCTGAGGATAAGTTGATCAAGGCACTCACAGAGGCCATTCCTAACCTAGTCAGCCTGGTCCTAAATAGCCATACGCAGGCCAATAATGTCATTATGGGGCCGACCAATCGCCTCTTGTGGGGCCAGCCAGTCTATCAGGATCAGATGTTGGGGCTAGATTTTTCTATCTCCCCGCATTCCTTTTATCAGGTCAACACCCCACAGGCCGAGGCTCTCTATCGTTATGCCCTTAAGGCAGCTGACTTATCTGGCAGCGAGACCGTCCTAGATGCCTACTGTGGAATTGGCACCATCTCCTTGGCCCTAGCCCGCCAAGCCGGCCAGGTCTATGCTATGGAAATCGTTCCTGAAGCCATCGACATGGCGCGGGCCAATGCGGAGGCTAATGGCCTGACCAATGTCACCTTCCAAGCCGGCAAGGCCGAAGAAGTGCTGCCAGCTTGGCAGGCAGAAGGCATTGCTTTTGATGTAGCGGTGGTCGACCCACCACGCAAGGGTCTAGACCCTGAATTCGTTAAGACACTGATTGAACTGGCGCCGGACAAGATCGTCTATGTATCCTGCAACCCAGCCACCTGCGCCCGGGATTGCCAGCTCTTGGCCCAGGCAGGCTATGAGCTCAAATGGGTGCAGCCGGTCGATTTATTCCCACAGACTGCGCATGTGGAGTGTGTGGCGGTGCTTGCTAAAAACCATAATAGCTAGGTATTGATAAATTTATTGAAAAGGCAGGACTGATTATCAATGGGAATGACAAACAAACAAAAAGTGGATATGGCCAATGAACGAGGGATTGATTTGCCTCTGGAAATGCTTGAAAGAGATATAGTGGCGGTCTATGGTATCTTTGCTAAAAAGAAGAATGAAGAATTTTGTCTCTATGTGGGGAAAGCCACGAACTTACGTGCTAGATTGTTAGGCTCAAGTAGTGGCCACATTCATCTTTATCTCAATAATAACGTTGAGAAGTTAGTGCCTAGGCTAATCGACCAACACCTAGAAGCGGGCTATAGGATAGAGGTCAGAATACTAGAAGAAGTGGACTACCATGATAGCTCATTCTCGCGGGCAGCTCATCGACTTGCCTTTGCAGAACTTAAGTGGATTGTGGATATGCAAAAAGAAGGTCTGTGTTTAGAGCAGTTTCCTGAGGGTGCTGGACCAAATTCAAGGACCTATTGGGAAAATCATTATAAGAATTAAGAGGGTCCTAGTAATTGTTAAGACTATATCGATGGTGGGCAAAAGGTATGTTACCAATAGTTAGAAAATTTAGGAGGTCTTGGCATGGGAACTCAGAAGGTAGAAACGGTCTTTAAAGAAGAGAATCTTGAGTTGGTCTTTAGACCAGAAGATAGTGAGAAAGCATTGATTGCTGAGGCATTCAACCTATTTTCGGATTATATGGGCATGGACGATGTTGGCTATGACTGGGGCAGTAACTTTGAGTCTGGGAGATATGTGATTGTAGTTTACCAGAGATTTTCTGTCTTCGAGAACGGTAAGCGTATATGGATAAATAAAGCTTTTCAGAATAAAGTAGGGAGATTCTCGCGCTACAAGAAACAAGTGTTTGCCATTATGTTGGATCGCAAAATAGAATATAAAGTCTCAGGAAAGAGCTGGCGGCTAAGGACATATACGCTTCATGATCCTAAAAACACACTACAAGTCCTAACCTTCCCTAGCGCTTGGGGGGCTGAAGGTTATGCCAAGAAATACTCAAAAGAAGGCTATAAGGTCGCGGTTCTGGGCTGGTACGAAGACTACGGTATGTACTAAGATTTAGGAGAGAGCCCATGCTAATCAGACAATTAATTGAAGAAGTCCAAGGAGTTTACGACGAAACGATACGGTAACAGCGAACCGCCGAGCGCGTGGCTCTGCTGATGAAAGCCTAAAAACAGAGATAAAATTGAAAAGAAAAAAGCCTTGGTATCAAGGCTTTTTTCTATATATGCAGACCAAATAGACGGAATTACTTACCAATAGTTTTAGACTTTCTCCTTCAATTGGCCGTCATTCATGGTGTAAATACGATCAAACTTGTCTAAAAGGCGTGTGTCATGTGTAATCATGACAACTCCTCTCCCTTGTTCATGGGCAATAGTCGCTAACATATCGGTGACTTGATAAGCCCGTTGGGTGTCTAGGCTAGCAGTGGGTTCGTCGGCCAAAATGATACTTGGATTATTGTAGAGGGCTCTTGCAATCGCAGCACGCTGACGTTCGCCCCCAGAAAGTTCTTTGGGATAGTTGTTTTTGACCTTGTCTAAATCCAATAGATTGAATAATTTTTGACGATCTTCCTTAACCGACCGTCCCTTATCCAAACGGTCGATTAAGTCTAATTGTTCTTTGACGGTTAAGAATGGGATTAAATTAGAAGTTTGGAGAATAAAGCCAAACTCCTTGAAACGTAAAGCCGTTTTTTCTTTTTCAGATAACTGATGCGTATCTTTTCCTTTTACAAGAATATCACCACTCGATGGATGTTGGAGTTGTCCGAGCGTGGTCAAGAAGGTTGTTTTCCCGGAACCTGACGGTCCAATAATGGCCACAAACTCACCAGCATTGAGATGGAAATTTGTTTCGTGCAAAGCAACCACCTGTAAATGCCCATGCCCGTAAGTTTTCGTTACTTGTTTCATTTCAATTAATTTAGTCATCTTTTTTCTCCTTATTCGGAAATAGCAGTAATTGGATCAATCCTGAGCACGCGCGGTAATGAAATCATTCCGCCAAGTAAAGCCATCAAAGCAATAACCAAACTTAGGGCACCATAAGCAGCCCAATTTTGATAGGAAGGGAAGGTTGTTGGCAAGACAAAAGTAATCGCCCAGATTCCAATTAAAGCTAAGCCAATCCCAATAAGAGACAGGATGAATATTTGGCAAAATAAGGACCAAACGATGGTTCTAGATTGAATCCCTTGAGCGCGCATCACGCCATATAAGCCCAATTTTTGAATGGTAAGAATATAAATGAAGATCCCGACAATCAGACCAGTAATCACAATCATGGCAACAATCATCCCAGAGAACACATTTTTCTGAGGACTATAACCAGGAATACGGGAGATCATCTCATCCTCCGTAACCTGAGTCAATTCGTCCGCAGCAATCATTTGATTATTTTTCAAGATTAAGGCTGAAACCGAACGGCTAGAGTCAAGCGTCCCTTGTAAGGTCCAGTAGGTTGTCAAACTGCTGTATACGACAGGTGCAGTAAAAAATTTACTATTAGTAGTTAACCCCACAACCTTATAGCTGGTCTTACTCCCATTAAGCTGAATCTCGTCTCCCAGTTCGACGCCGTAGTTTTTCAAAGATTCGTCAACCACCACTTCATCATCTTGAGTTGGATAATTGCCTTCAGTTAACTTAGGTGCAATAAAGCTGTCCCAGTTTTGGGCAAAGAGAGAAAGATTGAATTTTTCACTATCGTCATTGTCTTTGAGATTGGTAACGACAGACATAAAACCAAGAGCAGCCACGTCATCCGAGAGCTTATCTTGGTAATTGGCCTCAGGAATAAAAGAAGCAGTTAAATTTTTGTTGGCATAATCAGATAAGACGACGCCTGTTGCTTCCCAGTTATCTGCTGCAATGCGATTGGCTCTAATCAATCCAAGCGCTAGGCTAGTCAGGAAAAAGACCATGAAGGTGATCAGAAAAATGGTGGATACAATAAGACTATAACGTAATTTATTTTGCAGAATTTCTTTAATAGCGAGATACATATGAATGCTCCTTAATTGTTTGTGATGTGGCTCTGACTAAATTAAATCTAGTCATTCCTATTAGCTAAAATCATTTGAAGCATTGAATTACTGAATTTATATTTCTTTGTAACCAGTTCTCTGAGTTTAGTCCTATCAATCTACCAAAACTGAAAAGTACTGTCAAGAGAAAGGAGTCGTGGGTTAGAATCATACTAAGGGAATTAAAAGATTAACAGGAAACAATGATTATATTCATTGATGCCAGGTCTTTCAATATCTTTTGTTCTAAAAAATCTTGCTGGGCTGGTATGAAGAATACGATAGATATTAAGATTTAGGAGGGAATTTATGCACCTGTTGACTAGATTAGGCCATATTTTCTATGTATCGGACAAGCTAGATTCGTCTGATTATCCGATAAAGCCCTTTCTATGATAGAATAAGAGACGGAAAATACGACACACACATAAGGAGTTTGACATGTCTAAGAAAGCTGTTCTCATGATGACCTTTGGGTCACCAGAAGCGATTAGCTATGAAGCAGTCGCGGAATTTTTCACCCATATTCGTCGGGGAGTTCGTCCAGAAGAAGATGAAATCAAAACCCTATATGATAACTATGTTCGGATTGGGGGCACGCCTCTACAAGCCATTACTAGGGAAGAGGTAAGGTTAGTAGCGGAGGCCCTAGAAGGTCAAGCGAACGTTTATTTTGCCAATAAATTTTCGCGCCCCTTCATCCCCGATGTCATTGCACAGATGGAGGCAGATGGGATTGAAGACTGCCTCTGTTTAATCTTGGAACCTCATTTTTCCTATTACTCCGTAATGGGCTATGAGAAATTCCTAGAGAGCCAGACCATCCGCTTCCAAGTCATTAAGGACTGGTATCGCGAGCCCGCCCTTATCAATTACTGGGTAGAGGAGATTCGAAAAATTATCCAAGAAATTGGTAGTCAGACTTATCGGGTCGTTTTCTCAGCCCATAGTGTGCCTGTCTTGGCCTTGGAGTTTGGCGACCCTTATATCGATCAAATCTACGACAATAGCCGCTTGATTGCTGAAGGTCTCGGTCTTGCTCCAGACCAGTATACTAACACTTGGCAGAGTGAGAGCGATATTGGGATGCCATGGATTAAGCCAGATGTCTTGGAGTATTTGCGGGAGCAAAGCCAGCATCCCGACCATTATATCTTTGTACCTATTGCTTTTATTAGTGAGCATATCGAGGTGCTTTTTGACAATGACGTGGAGTGTCAAGAACTCTGCCATGAATTAGGGGTGGGCTATAAGCGTCCCCCTATGCCCAATACGGATCCACGTCTGATTGAGGCCTTGCTGTCAACGATTGCCAAGCATCTCCATGGGGACTACAAAATCCATCAAGCTGATGAGACTACTTTTGATGAGATGGCGGCGCCTAGAGACAGCGATGCGATTCTAAAGGAAGACCAAGACATCCAGATGCCTGATTTTGTTAAAAAGCTCATTGCCAAAAAGGGACGAGAAAACGTCAAGATGCCTTATCTAGTCAAGAAAATGCTAGAGAAGAAATTCGGCAAGAAGTATGATTAAATAGCCAAAAATAGCCCCTAAGTTGGATAAAAATCCAACTTAGGGGGCTTTTTTAATGGGCTGAATCTTTTCCTAGTCACCACACCCCATAAATTCTGCTCTTTTTTTCTAGGGTGGCAGCTCTAACTGCACTGTATAATCAAGCTATCAACGAGAAGGAGGCAGTCATATGCAGCTCTATTTTGGCGATGTATCGCTTTGTTATACTTATTCTTTAGCCATGGCTTTGGAGGCTTATGGTTATGACCTAAGGCCGGAATATCTTGAGGCCCTTATGTTGATGGGGAATGGGGCTTCGATTGTCAAAGACGATGAAGAGCACCCATTAGTATTCTTCGATAACGGCATGCCGGATCTTTCGATTTCTCATGTCTTAGAAGTTCTTGGTTTTGACTATGAAGAATATTATCTAAGGGATGGGCAAGTGCTTGATTTGGATTTAATCAGAAGAAAGCTGAAAGCACTCCTAGCTAATGGGCCGGTAGTGTTGGGGCCACTCGATATGGGGCATCTGACTTACAATCCTAACCACACCCACTTATACGGAGTGGATCACTTTGTGTCAGCTTATGATTTAGATGATGACTATCTCTACTTGCATGATCCAGCAGGTTTTGCCTGTATGAAAATCAAGTTTGAAGACTTTCTGCCAGCATGGCAAGCCCAGGAAATCGACTATAAGCGGGGCGCCTATTCTATGTGGGGTAATTTCAAGCGAGTCGCTAGTCCAGACGCCAGCGCAATCTATCTGGCCACCTCGCAAATAATGGCCCAGAGATATCGGCAAGGGCAAGAAGGTGTCCTCTCAAACTACGCGGCGGCAGTAGCAAAATATGGCTTGAATGATGAGCAAAAGCAACTGCATCAGTATTTCAGCTTTAAGCTGGCATCTGTCAGAAATCTCTACCTGAGTAGATTTCTAGCAGAGCATGATAGTCTGCGTTCAAAAATAAAAGAAGACTTAGCCTCTTTATTCGGACAAGCCCACCTGTCTTGCCTAAAGGAAGATTACGAAGACTTGTCCCGCCTCTTGTTGGAGATAGCGAAATTAGATAAACAATTTAGAGCTTTATGCCTAGAAGCTAGAGATAGTTAAGTTTTAACCTCATATCCAAAACAAACCGGAGGCGCCTTTATAGGCTGACCTCCGGTTATTTCATTTCCTATTTTGTCATCTCCTTCCTCTGGTGGATTTCAAAGCCAAGTGCGCCCAGTAAGAGCGCTAGTCCCGCTGGCAGGTAGAAGCTAGGATAGACTGAATGGGTGCCATAGATGTCGAAGACGCCTTTTAGGAAGGAGCCGAAGATGAGGGTGAGGATCCCCATTTTGTAGGCTGCCCTGGCGTTTTCTGAGCAGAGGAAGTACTTATGAAGTTTTTGGGCTAGTAGATTAGGAGCTAGCCCTAGTAGGAGGGGGATCAGGAAGAGTAGGTACATGAAGGGGGAGTAGACTTGGTGGCTGAAGAACTCGTAGACCGTTCCAATGACCAGACTACTAATGGTGGCGGCTGCGTAGAAGATGACTTCCTTCTTATGGTGTTTGGCTTTATAGGTAGACAATGTCGCTCACCTCTCTTTCTTCGATATTGTGACCGTTGGTGGTTGGCTTGTTAATAATTTGACCGTTGAAGTACATGGTAGAAGAGCCACCGCCGTCTAGGTTATAGGCTGTTTTGACCTTAAGTTCCTTCATGAAGTCTGCTAATTCCTTAAGGGATAGGCCCTTGCTTTCATCTGTTCGTCCATCGGAGACGACCAAGACATAATGCTTGTCATCGATGATACCGATAGCCGTTCGTGGGTTACTGGCCATGGCCTTGCCGACCTCATCGGAACTATCGACGGCTACCTGACTGTTCTCAATCAGGGCGGGGCCGAAGGACAAGACCTGAACGGCGCCCTTATTAAGCAGTTCTTGGGCTGTAATATCGCCTTCTCTGATAATCTCGAAGCTGCCATCTTGGTAGATGACCAGATCCTCTTGCTTGGCGTCTTGGCTGTCGCTTCGTAAGAGCTGACCGTTGCGGATGACATAGCCGGCATCTCTGGCCCCGTAGTAGTCCCCATTGACTGCTAGGACGGCATTAACGCTCTGAGCGGTTGTCGAGGTCTTGGCCTTGACGTTGCGACCATAGGTCTCGTCAGCCAGGGCCGTCTTGATAGAGGCGTCGCCTTTAATAGTGACAGTGGCTACATGAATCTGAGTTGAATTTCGCTCATAGGTCTCGATGGAAATAGCCTTGGTATCATCTTCATAGGCGCTTGCGGTGACTGTGGCAGTGCTTGTGTTGCTAGAGCTAGCGGAATGGCTTGTGGTCGTAGTTTCGTTGCTGAACTTGGTATAGCTCTTAGAGATGAAGAGGGTATCCAGGACGGCCAGGCCAGAGGTCCCGACTAGCAAGACACTATAGGCCAGGGTTAAGGCTTTTCTGAGTGATTTTCCTTTTAGCTTATTTGACATAATGCACACCTTTCTTTCGCCCAAAAATCAGCTTCTTCTGGACCAGCCAGTTGAAGAAAAACATACCGATTTCTGTTAGGATTTTACCGATGAGGGGGCCAATCCCAATGCCGTAGCTCAGTCCCATGAGGACCAGTGTGTTGAGGCCTAGGGACAAACCAGCCAGTAGGGCGTAAGCGCCTAGCTCCTTGAGGACGGGTTGGTCGCTAGCGAAGACTAGTTTCTTATTGACCAAGAAGTTGAAGCCGGCGCTGATTAGCCGAGCAATTATATTGGCGGTTACCAGCGGCATACCGACAAAAATCTGCAAGGCGTAGAGGCTATAGTCTAGAAAAAAAGAGAGGAGGGAGGAGAGGGCGAAGCGCAGAATTTCCTTATAGATGCGGAAGGAATCTCGCAAGGGATTGAAGTGTGAGCCCTCGTTCTTATTCTCGTAGATGGTTTGGATCTTGAGCTCGTAGAAAGGGCGTTTTTCCTTGGCCCAAACCATAAGCACATTCATCTCATATTCGAAGCGTGAGCCTGAGATTGCCAGCATCTTATCCAAGTGGATGCCAGAGAAGCCGCGCAGGCCTGTTTGGGTATCAGAGATCTTGCTGCCGCTGGTTAGTTGGAAAATTCTTAGGGTAATCTTATTACCGAGCTTACTTCTCAGCGGCACCTCTTGGCCGTCAAAGTTCCGGACACCAAGTACCAGACTATCTGAATCCAAAGCCGCGCGTCTGGCAATTCTTATAATATCCTCAGGACTATGTTGTCCGTCGGAGTCGGCTGTAACAACGGCCAGGTCTTGGCCTAGGTAGTTTTTCTTGATAAATTGGTAGGCTGTTTTGAGGGCGGCACCTTTGCCCTGATTTTCAGCATGTCTCAGCACTCGAGCACCTGCTAATTGGTTGAAGATAGGAAGGTATTTCTCCCCGCTGCCATCATCTACTACGATGACATCTAAGTCTTTGGCGACGAGTTGGGCTACTAATTTAATTAGCCTTTCTTCTGGTTCATATGAAGGTATAACGACGATTGTTCTCATTGTTTTACACCGCTCACCTTTTGAGGGAGCTTTCTCCTTTCCTTAGTGCTAACTCTAATTTAAAGCATGAACCTAAAAGCTACTTAAAAGCAGTGGAAAAAATGAAGAGACTATTTAAAATAGAGATGAGTAGACAAATGAGTTTAAAGATAGGCTAGAAAAATTAAAGGGGAATAGCATCAGATGAAAAACTGGGAAGACCACATTCCGTGCAATGTTCAAAACAAGTTGGATGCATTAGGTGATGAGGGGCTACAATGGAAAAAGGACTTAAATACAGTTATAGATTGCATAGCAAAAGAGTGGAGCCTTTCTTTGGAGCAAATCCTTGAAGGAGGCTCAGAGGCCTTTGTAGCAAAATGTGCCTTGAGAAATCATGAAAAGGGGATTCTCAAATTATTTATGCCTCAATTGGAGGGGAATTCCGAGTTTGAGCAACAAGTAGAGGCCCTTAGAGTTGTAAATGGGGCGGGATATGTCAAGTTGCTCAAGCATGATGTCAAGAGGAAAGCAGTCTTACTAGAGTGTTTGGGCGAGCCTTTGAGTGAGTTTGATTATTCTATTAGAGACCAAATGAAGATAATTTGCGGGCTACTAAAGAAAACCTGGATTCCCCTCGACGAAAATCAGAAGCTAAGACCGATGGGACAATTAATTGGGTGGTTTCAAGACTTTATCCTTGCTACTTGGGAAAGATTAGAGAAACCGTGCAGTAAAGAAATTATTGATCGGGCGCTCTTATTTTTAGAATCAAGAAGAAAGAACCTTTCTTTATATCAATCTGTGCTAGTCCATGGTGATCCGCATGCTGACAATATACTGAAAACTCTAGATTCTGATGAACTATCTTATAAATTGATTGATCCGGATGGAATCATAGGGGAGCCTGCTTACGACCTTGGAATCCTCGTGCGAGAATGGGTGGAGGAGTTAGTTGATGCTCCTTTGGAAAAAGCTATTGAGAGAGTTCTCTTACTTCATAATGAAACGGGAGTTGAGAAGCAGAGCATCTGGGAATGGGCATTCATTCAATCTGTCTCAACAGGGTTGTTTTTAAAAGTAATTCAAGAACACGGCTTAGGTGATAGCCTCTTAAGAATTGCTCAGGAATGGTTGCGCTTTGAGCAGTTCCCAGTTCCAGTATAAATATTGAGCTAAAAGGGGCTTGTCGACTCCTTTTCTTCTATTAAAGTGCTATAATAAAGTAAGAGCCATCTAGCCTACGAGATAGAGGCTAGATGGCAGTTATGAAGATTTTGGAGGCACTTATTTATGGGATTTTTAGCTTATGACAAGAATGAAAAACTAGCATTTAACTTCAAGAAAGCCTGTGGCTTATGGTTGATGGCCGTTGCGTCGGTGATTGCAGTGGCAACCTTGATTGGCGGCAAGCAGATTATCAACATGCAGGTTTTCAGCATCGGTTACATTGTCAGCTTTTTCGCTATTAACCAGAACAAAACCTTACTTAATAAATTATCGACAGGTAGCTCTAGCCCCTTCCAGAAGAAAGTTGCCCTCTATGCGGTCATTTTACTCTTTGTCTTAATGGCTATCTTAGGCGGCCCCTTCTTCGCAAGCGAGAACTGGCGCCTCATCTGGCTGGGAGCCTTGATGGCTACCGCACTGCATTTCTTCCCCTTCTATTTCGTGCATGGCAAGTCTATGATTTATCTAGCCCTAGTTTGTGCCATCAATATTGCGGTGGGCTACCTCTTCCCTAATATTTCCCTGGTGGTCATCGCCTATGTGGATGCCGCCGTCAAGTTCG
>ERZ772977.1224-NODE-1224-length-13561-cov-13.655709_pt1 | contig 13561 bp, 11 predicted proteins | sample MGYA00511131_ERZ772977 | MGnify/ENA primary metagenome ERZ772977 (study PRJEB29015, sample SAMEA2737935) | human oral metagenome | biome: human oral; feature: human-associated habitat; material: dental | place: China | collected 2151 ...
GATCGGTCGAGTTCCGCGTCGAGATCGGTTCACTTCCGCGCCGAGATCGGTCCGGTTCCGCGTCGAGATCGGTTCACTTCCGCGCCGAGATCGGTCGAGTTCCGCATCGAGATCGGTTCGGTTCCGCGTCGAGATCGGTTCTCCAGCGCAGCGGCAGTCAGGTGAAAACGCTTGTCGCCGCCGGCCGCAGGTCGAGCCGCACATCGGCGGCACGCTGCAGAAGCTCGTCGTCGTGGGTGATGAGCAGCACCACCGCCCCCTCCCGGGCGCTGTGCCTGACGGCATGCGCGATCGAGTCGAGGTGGCGCCGGTCGACACCCGAGCTGGGCTCGTCGTAGATCACGATCCGCGCCCGGGCCTGCCGGACGCCGGCGATGACTAGCCGCTGCTGCTGCCCGCCCGAGAGCGCCAGCGGGTGCTGATCGGCGAACGGCAGGAGATCGAACTCGTCGAGCAGCCGGTCGACGTCGTCGTCCGTTGGGCCGGTGCGCGACGATCCCGCCCGGGCGGCGGCGAGCTCGATCTCGGCGCGGACGCTATCGGTGAAAAGCTGGCGCTGCACGTCCTGCATGACAATTCCGCTTACGCGGAGCCGCTGCCGTCTCGAGACGGGCTCCCCGTTGAGGCGAATGGTGCCGGCATGCGTCTGCAGTCCGGCAACAACACGGGCGAGGGTGGTCTTGCCCGCACCGTTAGGACCGCAGACCGCGGTCACGGCCCCAGTGGGAAAGTACGCCGTGTCAATGGAGAGGACCGTGCGTCCCTTAAGCACGCAGCGCACGTCCTCAAGCTGGAGACCGCCGCGGCCGCTCCCGGATTCCGCGGGCGGTCGGACGGCCGCACCGGCCGACGTCGGCCCAATGCTCGCCCCGGCTGCCGGAACAGGCGACAGCATGGGCGGCGGGGGCGGATCAATGCTCCGCAGGCCATATTGTTCGACGACGGATGGATCCAGGGCGGCGAGCTGCTGCGCGGTCCACGAGTGGGCGATTCGTCCGCGTTCGAGAAGGACGAACCTGTCCGCTATCCCAGTGAGATAGTGCAGCCTGTGCTCGCTGATCACAATAGTGATGTCGCGCTCGCGCAGCTCGGCAAGGGCGCCCGCTAGGGTCGAGACGGCGTCGGCGGACAGATTCGAGCTGGGCTCGTCGAGCAGAAGAGCTCCCGGGTCGTGCCCGAGCGCGGCGGCAATGGCGACGCGCTGCTGCTGGCCGCCGGACAGCTGCGACAATGGCCGTTCCATGATCCCGCGCAATCCGAGCCGGCGCATGAGCATATTGACACGCGCCCGAATGTCTGCGGGTTCGGCACCGAAGTTCTCCAGGGCGAAGGACAGCTCGTCAATAACCGTGGCGGTGAAGAACTGGCGCCGCGGGTGCTGCAGCACCGTGCCGGTCCTCCGTCCGAGCTCGTCAAGGGCGCTCTTCCGGACGTCGAGGCCGGAAACCGTCACCCGCCCCGACAATGTCCCCTCGTGGAAATGCGGAATGAGCCCATTCATCATCCGCAGGAGAGTGGACTTCCCCGATCCGCTCGCCCCGCACAGCACGACCGTCTCACCCGGCTCGATCACGAGATCGACGCCCTCCATCGTCGGCTTCTCCGCCGCCGTGTACTGCCAGGTCGCCTGAGAGATCGTGATCACATGAAGCCCCTCGCCATCCAGCAGGCCCCGGCAAGAAGGCAGGCGACCGCGCCCCAGAGCAGATCGGGCCACCCCAGCCGCGGAGGCACACGGCTGGTCGGTCGCTGATACGAGCCGAGCCCTCGCAGCAGCGCCGCAGCGGTAAGGTCGTCTCCCACTCGCAGCGTCGAGGCGATCATCGGGACCGTGAACCGTTCGATGCTCAGCACGGGGTGGCGCAGTACAGAGCGCCGGCCGGTGAGCCCTTGCAGGCGCATCGAGTCGACGACGGCGGAGGCCTCGGCTGCGACGACGGGCGCGAACCGCAGCACGACGGCGATCGGCACGGTCAGCGCCCGCGGGATGCGGGCCGCCCGCAGCGCCGCGGTGACAGCAGCGGGCGTTCCGGTGCGGAAGAAGTGCAGAACCACGCCGTAGACGACCACGAAGCGCAGGAGGAACGCGGAGACGACCCCGACGAGCACCGAGAAGATCGAGGGCGCCAGGAGCGGCAGGCCGCGCGCAAGCAGCTCAAGTGTCGAGGCCGCGGCAGCCAGCGCGCCGAGGTGGCGCCAGGCCCGGTCGGCGGCGGCCAGGAGGAGGCCCAGCACCAGACCCGCCGGGACGAAGATTTCTCCCCCTGGCGCCATCACCGTGATACTGGTGACGACAATGAGGACAACGCTTGTCCGCGGATCGGTGGCCCGCCAGGACTGCGCGAGCTGCTGCTCTGATATCTCGCCTGATATCTCGTGAGGCGCGGCGGTCTCGGCCCGAACCCGCCCCGGCGGAGCACTCACGCCAGTCCTGCGCGGGCGAAGTTCTTGCGCAGCAGCCTCAGTGCGATCACCCCGCCAATGAGGCCGAGGAGAACCGCGGCGATATCGAAGCCGATCAGGACCCCGGGCGAGAGGAAGGCGTCCAGCCTCGCCGTGTACTCCGGCCCCATTCGCGACATGGAGGGAGAGCTGAAGTAGCCCTGGCGGTCGTAGAACAGCGGAAGGAGTGGGGCGGTATTCCACACCGAGAATATCGTGTAGGACAGGACCCCGGCCCAGCGGGATCGGTAGCCGGTCGCCGCGAGAACGAGCTCGACGACGACCGCCAGGGCGACCAGAATGCCGATCGACAGCGGAGGGAATCCGATGACCAGGAGCAGGATGCCGAGAACAATCGTGAACAGCGCAACCATCCCGGCGTGCTTCACCCGCGCGAGGAACAGCATGAACGGGATGGCCCCCACCACAATGCTCAGGCCGAGCGTCACCAGCATCATGACCGGGTTGAGGAACCCGAACATGGTGATGGCGAAGTAGAGCACGATATAGATGGCGAGAAATATACCGATCGTCATGAGGTCCCGACCACTCATCGCGAGCGAGAATCGAGACCCGCCAGAGCCGTCGGCAGAATCTTCCTTTGTCATTTCAGTCCTTTCATGACGAAACGGGAGGGGAGCCCGAGGCACATTCCCACTGAGGCACGAGGGCGTTATCCGGGCCGCCGGGGATGGCGGTCGCGGCGCGACCCGGTCCGCACTATAACACTGTTAAGATTATGGCGTGGCGTCGCATCAGCGCCCTCCCACCCTCAGCGCTTCCACTCCGGCGACCGACGCCCCGGGCCCCTCGCCGAGGACGCAGGCGTTGGTACCCTCGGACCCGGCGCCGCCGACGGACCGCCGCCCCCAGCAGTCAGCCGAGGAGATGAACAGCCACGAGCACGACCGGCACGGCCTACCATCACGGGCTGACACCCACGGCGATCATCGACGCCGCCGTTAAGGCCTCCCGAGGGGAGGGGCTCGAGTCGTGGTCGCTTCGCGATCTCGCGAAGCGCCTCCACGTCACGCCCCCGACCATCTATCACCATGTCGGCGGACAAGAGCTCCTGCGCCGGCACGTGGTCGAGCGGGTGCTCGAGGCGGTCGCCTTCCCCACGGAGACGATGCCGTGGCGCCAGTGGTTCCGCGCGGCGCTATTTCCGGCACGGCCGGCCCTGGCGGCCTACCCCGGGACAGCGAGATGGCTCCTGCTGCACGGGCCGATATTCCCGAGCATGGTCCCAGTCGTCGACGCCGGTATCGCCTCTTTGCAGCAAGGCGGATTCGGAAAGAAGACCGCATACGCATACACGGTTCTGTTCAATACGGCGATGATGACGATTGCCGCGGCGGATGACGAGCTCCGCCACGAGGACGCGGGCCTCCGCGATCACGCGGAGCTCATGAGCGGATTCGAGAGTCTTGCCGACAAGAGCCCCGGGATGTCACTCCTCGCCGGCGACATGGCGACCCAGTTCCTCGGACCGCCCGAGTCCTCCGCACCTGCTCGAGACCGGTACTACCGCTCCGTGATCGAGCTTCTCATGGACGGCCTGGAGGCCTCCGTGCGCCACCCCTGAGGCGAACCGATCTCGACGCGGAACCGGACCGATCTCGAGCCGGAAGTGAACCGATCTCGACGCGGAACCGGACCGATCTCGGCGAGTGGTGTTGCGGAACTGCGCTCCGAATGAGATCGCCCCGAGACCGGAGGCGGACGAAAGCCGCATAGTCTTTGGCATGCTCGGCCGAGGCTGTCCAGCATGGTGGCGGAAAGCGCGACGGGTATTTCCTGCTCTCGCGCGGGCGTTCCTCCGGCCCCGGCCGTCTGAGCGGTATCACGCGTATCCGGGGATCCCGGCTCCGACCCGCATCGTAAGCGAATCGATGCCTTATCGACACCGAATTGATTAAGAACTCCGCGAAATAGGGCATAGGGTTCCGTATGTCCCTAGAAGATCAGTTGTCAGGCATACCCACGCCTTCACATTGCATTGGAGTTCTTCAGTGATCCGTTCCCGCTCGGTGCGCCTGTGCCGCCGTGTCGTGAGTCTCGTGGCCGTGTGCAGCGTCGGCGTGGCCCTTGCGCTCGGCGCGAATGCCGTTCCCACCGCGGCCTCCGCCGCTCCCGGAGCCGGCGGCGCTCTTCCCGCGGTCTTCGCCACCGGGGGCTCGGGCCGTTACGTCGATACCATCCAGTGGCTTCAGTGGGGCGACTACGAGACCCAGTTCAAGGGCCAGGCGAAGCCGAATGTGCCCGTGCTCGACTATGACGAGACCAAGGACTTCGTCAACGAGCGGGACCTGGGCGACGCCGGGAATCTCGTCACCACGTGCACCCTGTCCAATCTCCAGCACCTCGGCCACTCGCCCGACCTGACCGACGCGCAGTCCAAGGGCCCGCTGGTCGCCACCATCCCCGGCGCCTGGGCGGGCGACGCCCTCGACAACCTCTACAACGTCGGCGGCCCCGGCCAGTGGAGCGACGGCAGCGAGGTCTGGCACAGCGGTCTGACCTATCCGGCCGACTACGTCAACAAGAACCAGATGGCCATCGGCCTGGCCAACGGCTACGCCTACAACGGAGCCAACACCTGGGACGGCAAGAAGTGGGGGACGCCGGGGGCCAGTACCGAGCCGACCGGATACGCCGCCCGCGTGAGCGTGGACTACTCCTGCACGGCCGAGCTCCACGCCCCGGACGGAAGCGTCAGGCCCGTCCCCGTCGCGGGCCTCGTCTTCGCCGACGCGGAGGCCTCCTCGCGGCGCTACGGGATCAAGTCCTGGGCGACGGACGAGTGGATGGACGAGTGGGTCCAGGCCAGCACCGACCAGAACGTGACCTGGCGCGTCCTGGACACCATGCGCTCCGACCCGTGCATCTCCAAGAACACCGGCAAGCAGGTGACCACCGACGCCGAGGTCTCCGACGGCGGCCAGACCCTGCGGCTCATGCCCAGCGACGAGGAGTGCGTCTACCAGAGCGGCGGCAGCTACTCCCGTCCCAACGGGCTGGGCGGGCCCGATGCCGTCATGTTCATGGAGGGCGCCACCAAGGCCACCATCACCATGCAGGGCTCCGGCTACTCGGCGGTGGCGCTGGGCCTGATCGTCGCCACCGACTTCGGCGACGCCCCCGAGTCCTACGGCTACTCCGGCGCGCTCTTCCAGCCCAAGTGGCAGGGCGGCGAGGTCGCCTCGACCACCGACGCCTTCGGGGTGCAGCCCCAGGCCACCATGTACCTGGACCAGAGCGCCCCCCGCCTCGGTGAGCGCATTGACGCCGAGGGCCGGCAGATGTTCAGCGCCGACGCCCAGGGGGACGACAGCAACGCCATCTTCGATGACGAGGACGCCATCGACACCACCTTATGGAACGGCGGCATACGCACCGCGCCGGGCGCCACCCATACGGAGAGCGTCACCTGCGAGGGCGCGGGGAAGATCGCCGGCTGGATCGACTGGAACAACAACGGCGTCTTCGACGACACCGAGAAGAGCGACGAGGTGCCCTGCAGCGGCGGCACCGCGACGCTGACCTGGAAGGTCCCTCAGGACGTCACGAATACCGTGCGCGGCGTCGACGGCGAGACCGGGTCCAAGCCGGACAGCTACATGCGCGTGCGCATGACCAAGGACAACGACGGCAACGACCAGAAGCCGACGGGCATCACCGCCACCGGTGAGGTGGAGGACTACAAGGTCTCCATCCGCATTCCCACCATCCAGCTCAACAAGAACGTGGATGACAGCTACGCCTCCGACGAGGTGCCCGGCCTGTCCGCCGACCAGTGGACCGTCCAGGGGCAGTCCGGCGACGTCACCCGCTCCGGCCAGGGCACCACGGGCGACCCCCAGTCCATCCCCCAGGGCGAGGTGAGCCTGTCCGAGACCTCCGACAACCCGGAGGCCGCGGGCTACGGGCCCGGTCAGTGGGCCTGCCGGGAGACCCCGGGCACCAACGGGGAGAGTTACTCCTCCGCCGTCGGCGGGACCACCGACGGCAGGGCGACGCTGACGGTCAACAACCAGGACCGCGTCACCTGCGACATCACCAACGCGGCCAAGCCGGGCTCACTGACCTGGAAGAAGCTCGACGCCGACGGCACGACCCCCGTCGGAGGGTCGGAGTGGGCCCTGTCCGGGCCGGAGGTCCCCCAGGACACGCGGGTCGCCGACTGCGTGGGCACGTGCGGCACGGGCGCCTACGAGGACCAGGACCCCGAGCCGGGCCGGTTCAGCCTCACCGGCCTGAAGTGGGGCACCTACACGATCTCGGAGACCGTCGCGCCCCCGGGCTACATCGCCGCCACCGGCGAGTTCGCCTTCACGCAGATCAAGGGCTCCGCCCTGGAGGGGACGCTGGTCCCCGCCGAGGGCGTCACCGACAACGGCGTGGTCAACAAGCGCCTTCCCTCCGTGTCCTGGACCAAGGTCGACGACACCGAGGACGGACCGCTCCTGGGCGGCTCGGTGTGGACCTGGCGGCCGGTGGACCCGGGCGGTCCCGCAGCGGAGGTCACCGACTGCAGGGCCGACTCGGCCGCCGAGTGCACCGGCATGGACAAGGATCCCGCCGAGGGCAGGTTCCTGCTCAACGACGTCGCCGCCGGCACGTACTCCCTCACGGAGAAGAGCGTCCCCAACGGCTACGAGCTGGACACCACCGTGCACACGGTCACCGTCAGCGCCGATGACGTCGGCCAGACGGTCAACGCCGGCGCCTTCGTCAACAAGAGGCTCGTGGGCTCCGTCGTCTGGAGGAAGGTCGACGCGGACAGCGCCGCGGCGCTGTCGGGATCGACCTGGACCCTCACCGGTCCGGGCGTGCCGGCGGACACGGTGGTGACCGACTGCGGCCAGGCCCCCTGCGAGGCGGGCGCGTACAAGGACCAGGATCCCGCCCCCGGCTCCTTCAAGGTCGGCGGGCTGGCCTGGAGCGACCAGGCGTACTCCCTGACGGAGAAGGAGGCCCCGGCCGGCTACTCGCTGGACAGGACCCCGCACGAGTTCACCGTCTCCCCGGACGCCCTCGACAGCTCCTTCGCCGAGGCGCTCAAGAACTCCAAGGCCGGCGTGCCCTTCCTGCCGCTGACCGGCGGGCTCGGCGCGTACCTGTTCCTCATCGGCGGTGCGGTGCTCTGCGCCCTCGCCGTGATCGCCGCAATCGTGAGGAGGCGCCACTCGCAGACCGTTCAGTAAGGACACCCGGCCGAGTGAGCGGGGGCCACCACCTGTGGCCGGCTCCCGCTCACGGGCACGACGCCGGGCAGAGCGGAGCCCCGTTCCGGGCGCGCCTTCCCCCGCCCCGTGTCCCACAACCGCAGTTCCCAGAATTCCCAGCATCCCGCACGGTCATGTCGCGCATGGTCGCGAACGCCGCGCACGATGAAAGGACAACCACATCCATGAGTAGGACTACTCGCGCCCTCGGGCGCAGGGTCGCCGCCGCCGTCGGAGCACTCGCTCTGGCCATTGTCGGCCTGGGCGGGGCGACCGCAGCCCACGCCGCCGACCTCGGCAACATCGATTCGAGCCGAACCGGCTCGCTCATCATCCACAAGCACGAGTCCGGCTCCCAGAACGCCGACGGCACCCCCGACGGCCAGACGGGGACGGGCGGCGCGGGCGTCGCCGACGTCGTCTTCACCGCGTACAGGATCACGGACCTGGACCTGACCACCCAGGCCGCCTGGGACGGGCTCAAGAACCTCACGGTCCCGGCCGACGCCTGCGGCGCCGACTACGCGACCCCGTCGTTCGGCGGCCACGCCTTCGACAGCGGTGCGGCCAGCGCCCCGACCGACGGCCAGGGCGACACGACCATCGGCAGCCTGCCGGTGGCCGCCTACCTCGTGTGCGAGACCAGCGCCCCCAGCACCGTCAAGACCAAGGCCGCGCCCTTCGTCGTGACGGTGCCCTTCCCGAACAACACCACGAATGCGGCCAACGGCAACGGCGAGTGGCTCTACGACGTCAACGTCTACCCGAAGAACACCGTCGTGCTCGCCCCGTCCAAGGACGTGAACGTCACCGCCAACGGACTGAAGACCGACAGCCAGGTCACCTTCCCGGTCACCGCGACGGTCCCGAGCATCGCCGCCACGGACTCCTTCAAGCACTTCGTGGTCTCCGACCCGCTGGACGCCAGCCTGTCCAACGGCGACGTCGCCTCGGTCAGGATCGACGGCCAGGACGTGGACCCCTCCTACTACACGGTCACCCCCGGGCAGACCGTCTCGGTCGGCTTCACCAAGGCGGGGCTGACCTTCCTGAAGACCAAGCCGAACTCGACAGTCGAGGTCGTCTTCACCGCCAAGGTCGTCTCCGTGCCCGCGGGCGGCACCATCGAGAACACCGCGACCCTGTACGTCGACGTCGTCCCGCAGGACACCCCGCCGGACAGCCCGCCCGTCACCCCTCCGGGTGAGCCGGGCACGCCCACCAACAAGGTCGTCACCAGCTGGGGCGATGTCAAGGTCAGCAAGACCGACGCCGACAACACCAAGGCGCTCCGGGGCGCGACCTTCCAGGTCTACAACGCGGCCGATCCCTATGCCGCCTCGTGCGACAACGCGGTCAGGGACGGCGCGCCCATCTCGGTCGACGGCGCCACCGAGTTCACCTCCGACGACGACGGCGTGGTGTCCATCGCGGGCCTGTTCGTGGACAAGAAGACGGGGGCGCCCGGTGAGACCTCCGTCGTCCCGGACCGCGCTCAGCGCTGCTACGTGCTGGTCGAGACGGCCGCTCCCGCCGGCTACGTGCTGCCCGCCAACGCCGACAGGCCCGTCACCGTCAAGGCCGGGCAGACCGCTGCCGGCTCCTACGACCTGACGGTGCCCAACACCAAGCAGGACGTGCCCCGGCTCCCGCTCACGGGTGCCAACGGGCGCCTGCTCCTGATGGCGCTCGGCGCCGGCCTCGTCGCCCTCGCCGCCGGCGCGGCTCTCGTGGCCCGCTCCCGCAGGATGCGCGAGCAGGACTGACGGCCCCGTAGCCGCCGGCAGGCCCGCTGCCCGCACTCTGCACCGATACCGCGTGGCGGGGAGACCTCGGCGTCTCCCCGCCACGCTCGCGCCCATCGTCAGGAGACCCGCCGACCATGACCCCTGTGAGCCCCCGCCGCCACCGGTCCACCCACCGCGCCCGTGCCGCCGACAGGCGCGGGCGCCGCTGGCGGCTCTCGCGCTACTCCCTCGTTCCCGCCCTGCTCGCCCTGATCGGCATGCTGGCCCTCGCCTACCCGACGGCGGCGAGCTGGGTGTCCCAGTACAACCAGTCCAAGGTCGTGGCCGACTACTCCAGCGGCGTGAGCAACGTGGATCCCGACGCCGCCACCCAGATCGCGCAGGCCCGCGCCTACAACGACGCCCTGTCCGTCGGCGCGCTCCTGGAGGCCAACACGCACGTTCCCACCGGGGCGGGGAGCACCGGCGGCGACCTGGACTACAGCGCCATCCTGAACGCCAACGGCGCCGGCCTCATGGCCCGCCTGCGCATTCCGTCCATCGACCTGGACCTGCCCGTCTACCACGGCACCTCGGACCAGACCCTCCTGGAGGGCCTGGGCCACCTGGAGGGGACCTCCCTGCCCGTGGGCGGGACCGGCACGCGCTCGGTGATCACCGGGCACCGCGGGCTGGCCAACGCCACCATGTTCACCAACCTCGACAGGGTCGGGGCGGGGGACACCTTCACCGCCGAGGTCTTCGGCGAGGTGCTGACCTACCGCGTGGTGGAGACCAAGGTCGTCGAGCCCGAGCAGACCGAGGAGCTGCGCGCCGACCCCGATCGCGACCTCATGACCCTGGTGACCTGCACGCCGCTGGGCGTCAACACCCACCGCATCCTGGTCACGGGGGAGCGGATCCCCACTCCGGACGACGCCGTCGCCGGCGAGCGCCCGGACGTGCCCCGGTTCCCGTGGTGGGCGGTCGCCCTGGGCGCCGGCGTCGTCCTGGACGGGCTCTACGTGTGGCGGGCCGGCTACCCCGCCCGACCCGCGGCGGGAGCGCACCGGGCCCCGCGCCGCCGGAGGACGGGACGCGACACGCCCGAGCGCGTGGACCGGGTGGGCGGTCTCACAGACGCCGATGCGCCCGCGCGCTTCCGCGGCCAGGGGCGGCGCTGCTAACGTTGTCGAGCCGAGCGGGCCCGGAGCGCCGCCCGGTCACCTCCCGGGGTCGACCCGGGAACCAGTCTGACGGACCCGGTCGCCACCGGGTTTCCGTGTGTCCAGACCGGCCACCTCTTCTTCACAGCGGAGTCTCCTGCGCGTCGCCTCACGACACGCCCGAGCGCGTGGACCGGTCACCGAAAGCAAGAGAGGTTGGGCGCCATGGCGGGACAGAAGATCCGCATCCGGCTCAAGTCCTACGACCACGAGGTCATCGACTCCTCGGCGCGCAAGATCGTCGACGTCGTGACCCGCGCGGGCGCGACGGTCGTGGGCCCCGTGCCGCTGCCGACCGAGAAGAACGTGTTCTGCGTCATCCGGTCGCCGCACAAGTACAAGGACAGCCGCGAGCACTTCGAGATGCGCACGCACAAGCGGCTGATCGACATCGTCGACCCGACGCCCAAGGCCGTCGACTCGCTCATGCGTCTCGACCTGCCGGCCGACGTCAACATCGAGATCAAGCTCTGAGGTAAGAGGCCATGACTACGCTTAACCAGCCGGCTGCCGCCGCGCCCGCCAGGGCGCTGCTCGGCACCAAGCTCGGCATGACGCAGATCTGGGACGAGGGCGGACGCCTTCGCCCCGTCACGGTCGTACGCGTCGACACCAATGTCGTGACCCAGATCCGCACCCTCGAGACGGACGGGTACGAGGCCGTTCAGCTCGCCTTCGGCGAGATCGACGAGCGCAAGGTCACCAAGCCCCTCAAGGGCCACTTCGACAAGGCCGGCGTCTCCCCCCGCCGTCACGTCGCCGAGGTCCGCACCTCCCTGACCGGCGAGTTCGCCCTCGGCCAGGAGCTGACCGCAGAGACCTTCGAGGTCGGCCAGCGGGTCGACGTCACCGGCACCTCCAAGGGCAAGGGCTTCGCGGGTGTCATGAAGCGCCACGGCTTCAAGGGCGTGGGCGCCTCCCACGGCGCGCACCGCAACCACCGCAAGCCCGGCTCGGTCGGCGCCTGCGCCACCCCCGGCCGCATCTTCAAGGGCCTGCGCATGGCCGGTCGCATGGGCCACGCCACCACCACCGTCCAGAACCTCAAGGTCCGCGGCGTCGATGCCGACAAGGGCGTGCTCATCGTGGGCGGCGCCATCCCCGGTCCCAAGGGCGCGGTCGTCCTCGTCCGTACCGCCGTGAAGGGAGCCTGAGACTCATGCCCGAGAACCAGACAGAGGCACTCTCCGTCGAGATCGTCGACTCCGAGGGGCAGCGGACCGGCACCGTCGAGCTGCCCGCCGAGATCTTCGACGTCGAGCCCAATATCCCGCTCATGCACCAGGTCGTCGTGGCCCAGCTCGCCGCGGCCCGCCAGGGCACCCATGCCACCAAAACCCGCGGCATGGTCCGCGGCGGCGGACGCAAGCCCTACCGTCAGAAGGGCACAGGTCGCGCCCGGCAGGGCTCCATCCGCGCCCCCCAGTTCGCCGGCGGCGGCACGGTCCACGGCCCGCAGCCGCGCGACTACACCCAGCGCACTCCCAAGAAGATGAAGGCCGCAGCCTTGCGCTCGGCGCTGTCCGACCGCGCCCGCAACGGCCGCGTCCACGTCATCACCGAGTTCCTCGTGGCCGACAGGCCCTCCACCAAGCAGGCGCTGGCCGGGCTGCGCAACCTCACCGACCGCAAGGCGCTCGTCGTCGTGGACCGCGAGGACACCCTCTCCGTTCTCAGCCTGCGCAACCTGCCCGACGTCCTCGTGACCTGGGCCGACCAGCTCAACACCTACGACGTCCTCAACAGCGAAGACGTCATCTTCACTGCCGACGCCCTGGACCGCTTCCTGGGCAAGGGCGAGGAGGAGTCCAAGTGAGCCTCGAGAATTCCAAGAACCCCCGCGACGTCATCGTCGCGCCGGTCGTCTCCGAGAAGTCCTACGCCTGCATGGATCGTGGACAGTACACGTTCCTCGTGGCGCCGGGCTCCAACAAGACCGAGATCAAGCAGGCCGTCGAGGCCATCTTCGACGTCAAGGTCGCCTCCGTCAACACCCAGAACCGGCAGGGCAAGACCCGTCGCACCCGCACGGGCATGGGCAGGTCGAAGGACACCAAGCGCGCCATCGTCACGCTGCGCGAGGGCACCATCGACATCTTCGGCGACGTGACGAAGTGACCCGGAAGGTAGAGGATCGACATGGGAATCCGTAAGTACAAGCCGACGACTCCGGGTCGCCGCGGCTCCTCCGTGGCCGACTTCGCTGAGATCACGCGCAGCAAGCCCGAGAAGTCCCTGGTGCGCCCGCTGAGCAAGACCGGCGGCCGCAACAACTACGGCCGCATCACCACCCGTCACAAGGGCGGTGGCCACAAGCGCGCCTACCGCCTCATCGACTTCCGCCGCGCGGACAAGGACGGCGTGCCCGCCAAGGTCGCTCACATCGAGTACGACCCCAACCGCACCGCCCGCATCGCCCTGCTGCACTACCTGGACGGCGAGAAGCGCTACATCATCGCGCCGAACAGGCTCGGCCAGGGCGACCGGGTCGAGGCGGGGCCGAACGCGGACATCAAGCCCGGCAACAACCTGCCGCTGCGCAATATCCCCACCGGCACCGTCGTGCACGCCGTCGAGCTGCGGCCCGGCGGCGGCGCCAAGATCGCCCGCTCCGCCGGCACCTCGGTGCAGCTGGTCGCCAAGGAGGGCAAGTACGCGCAGCTGCGCATGCCGTCGGGGGAGATCCGCAATGTCGAGGCCGCCTGCCGCGCCACCGTCGGCGAGGTCGGCAACGCCGAGCAGTCCAACATCAACTGGGGCAAGGCCGGCCGTATGCGCTGGAAGGGCGTGCGCCCGACCGTCCGCGGTGTCGTCATGAACCCGGTGGACCACCCGCACGGTGGTGGTGAGGGCAAGACCTCCGGTGGTCGTCACCCCGTCTCGCCGTGGGGCAAGCCCGAGGGCCGCACCCGTCGTCCCAACAAGTCCAGCGACCGCC
>ERZ772977.1227-NODE-1227-length-13539-cov-6.780184_pt1 | contig 13539 bp, 9 predicted proteins | sample MGYA00511131_ERZ772977 | MGnify/ENA primary metagenome ERZ772977 (study PRJEB29015, sample SAMEA2737935) | human oral metagenome | biome: human oral; feature: human-associated habitat; material: dental | place: China | collected 2151 ...
TACCAGCACTCCCCCTCTCTCTCGGAGAGGGGGTTGGGGGGTGAGGTTTCCTTATCTCCAACCTCATCGGGTCCTGTATATTTGCCTTACTGATCAGTTGCAAGTAGCGTTCGCGGAGCGGACCGACCCTTACATTCTTTCGGGCACGCACAGAGGAGATAACCGATGAGGGGTTACAGGGTTCGCGCACATGAAGCACCCTACAGATATGATGTACGATAGTTTGGAAGTCCATTGGACGACCGCATTTATCCATCAGTCGCCCTGTCTCCCAAACCATGTGAGCCAAGTCGATGAGGTCACACTTCAAGCCAGTCCAATACAATCCTTCCTCCTCGCTTCTATTGATTAGGTCGCAGAAGTTATCAACAATCCTTGTCGTCAGTCGGTCTTCCTCCTCTTGAGTCCAGAGGTGGGCAGCCTTCATTACTATATTAACTTTCTTCATCATTGTTCTTAGTGTTTTTTTGTTATAGAATAATGGTTTTAATCATCTACCACCTTTATATATTCGTGACGCAGTGTAGGTCAGTAGGAGAAGTCGTTGGGTGGCATTCGCATCGTCCCCCTATGGAGACAGCCTACTGGGGAGAAGACTGTTTCGTGAGGTTGCTACAAAGGTAAAACCCTAAAGTGCAGTATATGTTCAATACCAAAAATTTTTTCATTAAATAAAACTAACGAAATGACCACTAATCTGATTGGGAGGAACAAGACAGGAGAGGCGCATTAAAAGTTAAGGGTTCATCTATAAAAAACTACTAATCCTTATACTTTGAACTTTGAACATTGAGCTTTGAACTTTATGATATGTACCTTTTTACCTTTGAACATTGAGGTTTGAACATTGAACTTTATGATATGCACTACGAATTGCACGAATTTCTCGAATAATGTTTGCGATAATGATTCGTGTCATTCGCGTAATTCGTAGTCTTGTCGATTCTGTCTTCGTTCTAAAATATGTCATTGAAATATATGTCTCTATGTCATTCTGTCTTCTTATCTCATTCTGTCTGTCAAAGTTTTTCACTGTTAGTAAATTATAAGGGCACAAATTGCGTCCGAATTAACGGCTTTTTGGCTTGCAAAAGGTGCCCTTTAAGGCGCTTACTAACGCCCTTTTGAAGTCCTATTAAGCACCTTTTACTTTACTACTTTATAACTGTTTGATTTCCTTGTGGTTACAAACCTGCTTTTACTATGTTTTTTGCCGTTATTTATTGATGTTTTCTTTGGGATAATGTAATGTTTTTTTAACCCTTATCTGCAGATTTTCGATGTCTTAAAAAGAAAAGGATGGGGCTTCAGGATGTTGGAGTGATAAGGTTTGCCACTTGTGTTTAGAGTTTGATGTAATGTCACACGGAGGCACGGAGAGGACGGAGGATTATTAAAACAAAGCAATGGAAGTTACGGAGGCACCGTCGGTGCATAGAGTGACGGAGCTTGTTAGCAAACTTTGTTAGAGTTATTATGCACAGAGCATTTAACTTAAAACTTATTAGGAATCTGTACGCTGCATCTCCGTTGCTCTTTGTGCCGTCGGCACCTCTGTAATATTGGCTTTACCTCCGTCCTCTCCGTGACTCTGTGTGCCTTATATATAAGAGTTTTATTTTATCAATCCATTTTAGGGAAAACCTTATTTCTTTGTTCTTAATAGACGAAAGCGTTTGTAAAAAGTAATCTTTTTGTGTTTATTTTTGTTAAATACTTGATATATGATAAGTATTGTTTGCGTGTTATATGTTATCTTTATATTAAGAAACCTACAAAAGAACGGATGGGAACGTGAGAAATCATGGATAACTTTTGGACACACCTATTATATATATAAGGCTGCCCCACATCTGTTTTTGTGCAGACCTAAGTCAGAACAAGATTATTATCAAATATAAAATAACTAATGAGAAAAGGAAAGATTCTACCAGTAAGTGTTTTCCTATCTTGCTGCTCTTTGACCGCTTTTGCCAGCAGTCATGTCGCTTCGGCTGACAACTTTGGCAAGAACGTAGTCGTTGCTGCAACCAAGGTAAATACCGCAAAGGTATTGGGAACACAGCAATCAAGTGGTGACGTGAAGGTTACCGGAACTATCGTAGACAATGCTGGCGACCCAGTTATCGGTGCTACTATCCGCGTAAAGGATTCGCAGCATGGTACGACCACCGACCTCGATGGTAAGTTTGAGATTATGACACATAAGGGTGCTACGCTTATTGTCAGCTATATCGGTATGAACACTGAGGAGGTGAAGGTTAGCGGTGATGCCCCATTGAACATCACTTTGAAGGCTGAGGCTCATCAGATTGAGGAAGTTGTGGTAACCGCTTTGGGTATCAAGCGTTCTGAGAAGGCGTTGAGCTATAATGTTCAGAAGGTAGGCGGTGAGAACCTTACAACGGTTAAGAACCCTAACTTCATGAATTCACTCTCTGGTAAGGTAGCCGGTGTGAACATCAATGCTTCTTCTGCTGGTATGGGTGGTGCAGCCCGCGTTGTGATGCGTGGTCCTAAGTCAATTACCCGTAGCAATCAGGCTTTGTATGTAATCGACGGTGTGCCAATCAACAACACCAGTCAGGGTGAGATTTCAGGTGGTGCGTTCAGTTCACAGCCAGGTTCAGAAGGTATTGCCGATATCAACCCAGAGGATATCGAGTCAATCAGCGTTCTCAGTGGTCCTGCTGCTGCTGCCCTCTACGGTTCAGCTGCTGCGCAGGGTGTCATCATGATTACCACGAAGAAGGGTAAGGAAGGCAAGGTAAGTGTGACTGTAAGTAACAGTACACAGTTTGCTAACCCATTCATCATGCCAGAGTTCCAGAACTCTTACGTAAACCGTGCAGGCGACGTGAAGTCATGGGGTGCAAAGACTCCATCAGTCTATGGTAACTATGAGCCAAAGGACTTCTTCAATACAGGTACGAACGTTCAGAACAACGTGGCTCTGACAGCAGGTACAGACAAGAACCAGACCTATATCTCAGTAGGTACGACGAATGCAAAGGGTATCATTCCTAATAACAGCTACGACCGTTATAACTTTGCATTCCGCAATACAACAACGTTCTTGCACGACAAGATGACCTTCGACTTCAACTTCAATTACATCAAGGAGCATGATAAGAACTTGACAGCTCAGGGGCAGTACTTCAACCCATTGACCGCTGTTTATCTCTTCCCACGTGGTGAGAGTTTCGACGCTGTTCGTACATACGAGCTTTACGATGTGACAAGAGGTATCAATGTTCAGAACTGGAACTTCGGTGATGCGTTGAGTATGCAGAACCCATATTGGGTAGCCAACCGCATGGTTCGTTCAAACAACCGTAGCCGTTACATGATCAGTGCAAGTCTTAAGTATAAGATTTTCGACTGGATGGACGTTGTGGGTCGTTTGCGTTGGGACGATGCAGGTACAAAGCAGGAAGACAAGCGTTACGCTTCAACAACCAACCTCTTTGCACATTCAAAGTATGGTTTCTATGGTTATGACAAGGTGAATGACCGTTCACTCTATGGCGACTTGATGTTCAATATCAACAAGACATTGAACGACTTCTCAGTATCAGCCAACCTCGGTGGTTCGTTCACACGTAACAAGTATAACGTAACAGGTTTCCAAGGTGGTTTGAAGGCACCATCTAACTTGTTTACTCCAAATGCAATCGACTACGGTGCAGCAACCGCTGACAACCGTCCAATCTTCACAGACCATGCACACAAGATTAACTCACTCTTCGCTAACGTAGAGTTGGGCTGGCGCAGTATGCTGTTTATGACTGTAACAGGTCGTAACGATTGGGACTCAGCTTTGGACGGTACCGACAATGTATCCTTCTTCTATCCATCAGTGGGTATGTCAGCAGTTATCTCTCAGATGGCAACACTTCCATCATGGATTAGCTACATGAAGGTGCGTGGTTCATGGGCATCAGTAGGTTCAGCTATCTCTCCAAACATCACCTCACCATGGCGTTATCAGTATAACCCAGCGTCAGGTACTTATAGCACCGTAACTTATAAGTTCCCATCAAACTTCCGTCCAGAGCGTACGAACTCTTGGGAAGCAGGTTTGACATCTCGTTTCTTCAATAATGCACTTACTTTGGATGTTACAGTTTATCAGTCTAACACCCGCAACCAGACCTTCCTTCGTCCTATCACAGGTAGTCAGGGATTCTCTTCTGAGTATGTACAGACCGGTAACGTAAGAAACCGTGGTATTGAGCTTGCATTGGGTTACAGCCATACATGGGGCAACTTCGCATGGAACACTAACTTCACCTACAGTGCTAACCGCAACAAGATTGTTGAGTTGCTCGACGATCCTAACGAGGTTATCAACCAAGGTGGTTTGAATGGTGCTAATATCATCCTTAAGAAGGGCGGTACGATGGGCGACCTCTATATGACCAGCGACTTCAAGCGTGATGCAGAAGGCAATATTGCTATCAAGGATGGTAATGTATCACAGGTGAACCTTACCAACCCATCTTATCGTGGTTCAGTACTTCCAAAGGGTAACATCGGTTTCTCTAACGACTTCTCTTGGAAGGGCTTTAACTTCGGATTCGTTGTTACCGCACGTTTCGGTGGTATCGTAATGTCACAGACACAGGCGTTGATGGATGCTTACGGTGTATCAAAGGCATCTGCTGATGCACGCGACAAGGGCGGTATCGCAGTAAACAATGGTTTGGTATCAGCTGAAAACTACTATGCCGTAGTAGGTGGTGAGAACCCAATCTGGTCAGAGTATATCTACAGTGCAACCAACGCACGTATCCAAGAGGCACACCTCGCTTACACCTTCCCACGTCGAATGTTGGGCGGTATGGAGCTGACACTCGGTTTGACAGCTAACAACCTCCTCATGCTTTACAACAAGGCACCATTCGATCCAGAGGCAACAGCATCAACAGGAACCTACTATCAGGGCTTCGACTACCTCATGCAGCCAAGCCTTCGCACACTTGGTTTCAACGTGAAGCTGAAATTCTAAACATTTAACCACTCATTTAATCGAAATATAAATGAAAAAGATTAATATATATAAGGCGGTCACAGCTTGTACATTTGCAAGTGTGCTGCTATGCTCAATGTCGTCTTGTACAGACGGATTCCAAGAGGCAAACCGTCCTGGAACGGGTGCTTCTCTCGAAGACTTGTCGCGCGACAACTATCAAACCTCTTCTTTCCTCGTACAGATGGAGAACGAGGCTTTCCCTGAGCAGGAGAATGCTTACCAGATGAACGAAGACCTTATCGGTAACTACTTGGGTCGTTACATGACCTATGCTAACAATGGTTTTGCTGAGAAGAACTTTGCTCGTCTCAATGCGCCTAATGGTTGGGTGCGCTATCCGTTCAAGGATTCTATGACAAAGACGGTGTCTGCTTTCAAGGCAATTGACAATGTGACAAAGGGCGAAGGACCAGTTTATGCATGGGCATTGATTCTCCGTGCACAGTCGTTCATGCGTCTTACAGATATGTACGGACCACTTCCTATCGGTGCTGATGCTACTGACGGTAATGCTTACTCTTCTCAAGAGGATGTTTACAAGAGCATTATCGCTGACCTCAACAAGGCTACAGACGTTATCAAACCATTGGTTGCTTCTAACCCTAATGTTACTATTGCAGAAGAGTTAGACAAGGTTTATCAGGGTAAGATGGCTAAATGGTTGAAGTATGCGAACTCTTTGAAGCTCCGTATTGCTATCCGCATCCGTTATGTTGAGCCAACATTGGCAAAGCAGTTGGGCGAACAGGCAGTACAGGACGGTGTCATCACAAGCAATGAAGACAACTGCGCTATTGCTTATACACCAAACGGACAGTATAAGACATCTGTAGAGTGGGGTGATAGCCGTGCTTGTGCCGACCTTGAGAGCTTCCTCACAGGTTACAACGACCCACGTCTGACGAAGTTCTTCAGCCCAGTAGAGGGCGGTATTCGTTCTGTAATCGGCTGTCGTGCCGCTGCAAAGATTGGTAATAAGACCACAGCAGGTAAGGCTTACTCAGCTGCAAACATCAAGATAGACAGCAAGGGCGTATGGCTCACTGCTTCTGAGATGGCTTTCTGTCGTGCAGAAGGTGCGTTGGCAGGCTGGAGTAACATGGGCGGAAGCGCTAAGGACCTCTATGAAGAAGGTGTGAAGCTCTCCTTCGAGCAGTGGGGTGCAGGTTCTGCAACAGCCTACTTGGCAGATAACACATCAACCGAGAAGAATTATGTTGACCCAATCAGCGAGTACGGTGGAGATGTTAGTGCGGTCAGCAATATCACTATCAAGTGGGACGACTCAGCTACTGATGAGCAGAAGATGGAGCGTCTGATTACTCAGAAGTGGATTGCAATGTTCCCTAACGGACAGGAAGGCTGGAGCGAAATCCGTCGTACAGGCTATCCAAAGGTGTTCCCTCTGGCACAGTCAACAGACTATAGCATCCAGGTTGCTAACCGTATCCCATTTGATATTGATGAGGCTACCAATAACAAGGCAAACTATATTAAGGCTGTACAGCTGTTAAAGGGTAATGACGACTATGCAACCAAGATGTGGTGGCAGCGTTAAACGATATCTATCATACAATAAACATTCGATAAAAAATGAAGAATTTAATAAAGATATTCTTGCTTTCAGCCTGCGCTGCAACGGCTTTCACTGCCTGCAGCGACTGGACTGAGACAGAGGCAAAGGACGGAGCTGACCTTACTCACACAAATAAGTCTGAGGCTTACTATGCTCAACTTCGCGACTATAAGAAGACTGACCACTCTGTAGCTTTCGGTTGGTTCGGTAACTGGACGGGTACTGGTGTTACACATGAGAACTCTTTGGCGGGTCTTCCTGACAGTACTGACTTTGTTTCTCTTTGGGGAAACTGGAAGAATCCGACCGAAGCAATGCTTAAGGATCTGCGCTTCGTTCAGAAAACAAAGGGTACAAAGGTGCTCATCAGCTGCCTTGTATTTGACATTGGTGACCAGATTACTCCAACTCAAACAGACAAGTCCATCACTTGGAAAGAGTGGCGTCATAAGTTCTGGGGCTGGGGTAGTGATGAGGCTTCACAGATTGCAGCTACTGAGAAGTATGCAAATGCTATCTGCGACACTATCGCTAAGTATGGTTATGATGGCTTCGACCTCGATGCTGAACCTTCATACGCTCAGCCTTTCCAGACCGATAAGGAGCTTTGGCAGAACGCTAAGGTGATGGAGGCTTTCGTAAAGACAATGGGCAAGCGCATCGGTCCTAAGTCTGGTACTGACAAGATGTTCGTTATCGATGGTGAGCCTGACGCTATGGCTGCTCAGTATGGCGAATACTTCAATTACTTCATCCTTCAGGCTTATAGCTCTTCTGGTAACAGTGATCTGAACAGTCGCTTTGCTGCTCAGGCTACTCACTTCCAGCAGTATCTCACACCAGAGCAGGTGGCTAATAAGCTTATCGTCTGCGAGAACTTTGAGAACTATGCTGGTAAGGGTGGTGTAATTTTCCGTTTAGACAATGGTACAACCCTTCCTTCTCTCTTAGGTATGGCTTACTGGAACCCTGTTTACAATGGCGTAACCTATCGTAAGGGTGGTGTAGGAACCTATCACATGGAGTACGAGTATACAGTGTCTGGACAGACAGGCAACTATCCTTTCTTGCGCAAGGCTATCCAGATTATGAATCCATCAATCCAATAATCAAGACATTCAAATTATGAAATACAATATTTCTAAGCTTTTCATCGGAGCCGTGGCTATGGCTTCTTTGACACTGCTGGCTTCTTGTGAGAATGCAGAATATTCGCCTCTTTCTAATCAGGCGTATATCGCACAGACCAATACTAATGGTAACTCAAGTCAGAATATTACTATCGGTACGTCGGCTGTCACTTCTTCTGTGAACGTACGTCTCTCTGACCTCGCTACACAGGACTACACCTTCGAGGTGGTAAGTGATACAACGGCACTCGCTGAATACAACCAGCGTAACGAGACTTCTTACAAGCCACTGCCTGCAACTCTCTACTCACTCTCTTCTAACGAGGTGAAGATTGAGAAGGGTAAGTCGGTTTCTTCTGATGTGACACTGACGATTAACCCATTGACACAGGCACTGAAGGACAGCGGTCAGAAGTATGCTGTTGCCCTTCGTCTGAAGAGTAAAGATGGCAAGTATGACGTCTTGAACTCTGGTAGTTCAATGGTTTACATCCTCGATCAGGTTGTTTATCAGGCTGTGCCAATCGTTAACGCTACACATAACATCCACTTCGCAATGCGTCAGACCTATGACCTTTCACAGTGGACTGTCGAGATGAACGTGAACATGAGCAAGCTCGGTAAGGGTCTTGGCGAACTTAACAACCAGACACTCTTCGGTGCATGGGGTAACGATGGTGGCGAGATTTATACTCGTTTCGGTGATGCTCCTATCGAGGGTAACCGTCTGCAGATTAAGACTCAGGGTACGCAGATGAACAGTAAGCAGCTCTTCAACGAGAACCAGTGGTATCACCTCGCATTCGTTTGCACAGGTACAAAACTCTACCTCTATGTAAACGGCGCACTTGACAACTCTATGGACCTCCCTGGTAAGTCTACGAATATCAGCAACCGAATCAACTTCGGTAACACTGATTATCTGAAGGCAAACGTGAAGGTGAGCGAGTTACGCTTCTGGACCGTGGCTCGTACACAGGCTCAGATTACTAACAACATGTACGCTTGCGATGCTAAGAGCACCGGCTTGGAGGCATACTGGAAGTGTAACGAGGGTCAGGGTGATACCTTCAATGATGCAACAGGTCACGGCAACACCGGTAAGTGTGTAGCTGTTCCAACCTGGGAGCAGAACGTAAGAATCGATGGTAAATAAGTCAAAAGGAAACTCAAATATGAAAATAAACGTATTCAAGTCAGTGCTGGCAGCCTCTTTGGTTGCTGCCACACTGGCATCTTGTCAGAGCGAGCCAGAAGTTGGTAGCACGCTCTACCCAACTGCAGAAGAGAACTACTCTGCAAAGGCTTACCTCTATACTGGTACCAGTGACGGCAACAAGTTGTTGCTCGCTGGTGAGAAGTCTGCATCAGCTGTTACCTTGGCGAATGATAGCGCAAAGTTCTATGTTCGTCTTTCTTCTCCAGCAGAGAAGGATGTAACAGTAACATTGGCTGCTACATCTGATGGTGTTGAGGCAAATAGTAGCGAAGAGGTGATGAGCACTGATGCTATCAGCCTTAGCAAGACATCTGTAACCCTCGCTAAGGGTCAGCAGGTATCTGAACCAATCGTCGTTAAGTTGGTCAATGGCGATGCCCTCAAGAATTTGGCTATGTTGAAGAACGGCGTTACATCTGTTGTTATCAAGAGTGTTGACGGTGCTGAAACAGCAAAGACGAGTACTAAGGTAGCAGTAGTAACCAACTTCTCTTTCAACAACATCAATGCTTCTGGTACGCTCAATACAGACAAGCAGATTGCTCTGACCGACTACGATATGTTGACATCACTCAGCGGTTCAAATGCAAAGAAGCTGAATGATGGTAATCCTAATACCTATATATACTCATATTTGTATTATAACCCACAGTTCGTCATTAAGTTTAAGAGTGTTAGGACCTTGTCTGGTGTAGGTATTCTTAGCAGCTTCACAAGCTACGGATATGGCGTTAAGAAGGTCACAGTAGAAACCAGCTTAGATGGTAAGGTATGGACAAGCATGGGTACTGCCACCACATCAACTCAATACGATGATGATACTCCATTCCCAATCGTGTTCAGTTCTCCAGTGAAGTGTCAGTATGTAAGACTTTCCAACCTCGAAACCTTTGATACAGGCGACTATCCTCTCTTCTCTATCAGCGAGATTGGCGCTTACGAATAAGCATCAACTTATATCCGCTCATAGTAGCGCAAACAAACTCAGCCTCCGAAGCATCTATTGCTTCGGAGGCTTTTTTGTGGTTCTTCCGTTAAACCCGATTCGGAAACAATACCGTAATAATTAAAAATATACATATTTCTAATCTCGCGAATGACATGAATTACATTACAATAAACATTAGGGTAATTAGCGCAATTCGTAGTTCTAATCAAAAAGTTGACTACGAATCTCGCGAATGACACGAATTAGTTAGCGATAAGTTTAGCGCAATTAGTGAAATTCGTAGTTGGTATTACTTTGCAATAATGATAAGAAAAACCGCTATTAGGCTCTGAAAAATCATTACATATTCTCGCTCAATCCCCCTTCAAAGTCACGAGAAAAGCCACTTAAAAAGTTACTTTGCAACTAACGGAGAATCAGCCGGTTACAAAATTGCAAACTAAAAGGTGCTTGATTAGATTTCAAAAGGGCGTTAGTAAGGGTCTTAAAGGGCATCTTTTGCAAGCTAAAAGGGCGTTAATTCGAACGCTATTAACGCCCTTCTGATTTTCAGTCTGTGAATTAAGTTTACGATGGTTGACGAGTTGACAAGTTAGACGAGTTAACAAGTTGCTTGTTATAAAGGATAAGTTTGTTCACATGTTAGGAAGTAGACGAGTAGACATGTTACTTGTTATAAAGAATAAATCTGTTCTCATGTTACCTTGTCTTTGATACAAGCAACTTGTTTACTCGTCTACTTGTCCACTTACCATGTTACTCTGTCTTTTTCGCAATCAACTTGTTTACTCGTCTACTCGTTCACTCGTCAACTTGTCTCAGACACCGAGAATAGGAAGCATATTCTCCGCAAGTTTGCGGAGAATAATCGTTTTTTTCTCCGCAAAGACTTGGCATTATAGCAAAAAAGTTGTAAGTTTGTTGCACTAAAACAGAGGTCTATGAAGCACCAATATATATGGCAGAATAGTGATTTGCGTAAGATAACATGGCAAGACAACGCCCTTAGTTCACTTATCTCCGAGGTAAGTCTTCGGCGAGGAAGTTTACTCGGTAGACTTTCTATGTTCGGATTTAAAGAGCAGGGAGAGTCTATGCTGGACTCGCTAACGGAAGAGATTATTCATTCATCTGAGATAGAAGGAGAAACCCTTAATAGAGATAGTGTGCGTTCGTCTGTCGCTCGTCAGTTAGGACTCGAACATGATGGTTTGCCCAAAACCGACCATTATATCGATGGTGTCGTACAAGTGATGCTCGATGCTACCCAGCATTTCCAAGAGTCACTTACCAAAGAGAGACTCTTTGGCTGGCATTCTGCCCTATTCCCAACAGGATATAGTGGAATGTATAAGATTACCGTGGGCGATTGGCGAAAAGGTAAAGAGGCGATGCAGGTAGTGTCGGGAGCTATGGGGCGACAGAAAGTACATTATGAAGCGCCACCAAGTAGTGATGTGCCACAGCTGATGAAACAACTATTGGCATGGATTGACGACGCAACACTTGGCATTGATCCATTAATAAAAGCGGCAGTAGCCCACCTCTGGTTTGTCACGATTCACCCTTTCGACGATGGTAACGGACGACTCTGCCGTACGGTAACTGAGATGTTACTATCAAGGGCTGACAATACCTCACAAAGATTTTACAGCCTTTCGTCTGAGATTCTCAATCATCGAAAAGACTACTATATACAATTAGAGAAGGCACAACACGGCGGATTAGACATCACAGAATGGATTGTATGGTTCCTTGAAACACTCCGTAAGGCTTTAGATACTGCACTTGAAAAGACGGAAGGCATCATCAGAAAGGTGAGCTTTTGGGATGAACATAAGGACCTTCAACTAAACGACCGACAAAGAAAGGTGCTCAACATGCTCCTCGATGGTTTTGAAGGAAAGCTGACTTCCTCTAAGTGGTACAAGATAAATCACTGTTCACAAGATACCGCAACTCGTGACCTCAACGACCTTGTCAAAAAGAATATATTGAAGAAAAGTAGTGAGGGAGGACGTAGCACCGCCTATGAAATGCTGATATAAGACAGAAAAGAAAAAGAAGAACAGCTACAGCAACAAGCAGCCCCTCCCCCTTGCCCCTCCCCCAAGGGGAGGGGAGTAGAATGCGAGATACCCCTATGAATATGAAGTGAACGAGTGAACGATGAAATGGATTTAAAGGACTTAAGACAACTTATACTTTAATTCTTGTGTTCGTTATAGTTTTGTCAAAAGCAGTAAACTTCATAATTAATCCCTCCTTTTGTAAGGTGCCTATTATTTTGCTTGTTGGAGAATTTATAGTTGATGATGTCAATGCTTTTATAATAGTAAAGGTCTTCTTATCTGATTCTTTATTTACTATGATCATTCCCCCTGGCAAAGTATTTGTTTTTACAAGAAACATGCGATTTTTGCTACGTACATTGATTATATGGAAGCCATCCTCGTTTTCTTCTATCATGTATTTACCTGAACAGAAGGGCTTGCTCAATATAGAAAACTGATGCTTGGTAATGAGCTCATTCTCTTCTGATTGGAATGACTCTATTGAGTTACATGAATCTGTGGTTGATGAAGGGTTTAGGGGTATGGGGATATCTTGAATAAGAATCATATCCTCGTTCCCTTCGCTCATATCTACTTCAACATAATCATGTATACTTTGTGTTTGCCTCAAAGTACTCCTTTGAACATTGATATTTTTTTCTTCTCCGTAAAAGTATGACTCCCAATCTCGGTCTTCATCAGGTAGTCCAAATTGAGAGTACATACCGACATTGTCCAATATGATACATTGTTTGTTTCCATTCTTACGCAAACCTCTTCCAACCTGTTGTATATACTTAACTAAAGACTTTGTTGGTCTTGCCAATTGTATGAACTCTATATCTGGACAATCAAAACCTTCCGAAAATATGTCTACGTTAACAATGATATCAATGTCACCATTCTTAAAAGCTTGGATTATATTATAACGGTGTTGTGGTGGAGTTTTACTATCTATTTTCTCGATTTTTACACCATGGGCTCTGTATTGTTCACAAATATGTTCGCTATGTGAGCGGGAGATACTATAGATTATACCTTTTTTACCAAATGCAATTTTTTTATAGCTATCGTACAGTTGGGCACGAATCTTAGAAGTATCTATAACATCTATAAGTGCTTTTGTCTTATAGTCTCCATCAATATCAAACTCTCTAATGGTATTAATTGATTCAATAACTTTAGAATTTATAGGGATAGAGTAGTACTGATATGATGCAAGCCATCCTTTTTTTATAAAATCCTTGATAGGCATAGAAGGGATATATGCATCAAATAGGCTTGAGAAACCGCAGTTGTTCATTCTCCATGGAGAAGCCGTTACACCGAGTTTTTTTGCGTCGGGACAGAAGTGCCAAAGTTTCTTATATGAGTGTGCAATGGCGTGGTGTGCCTCATCAATGATTATAAAATTAAAGCTTAAATCATTAATAAGACTCCTGTTAGAAGCGTGTGTTATTGTTTGTATGGATGCAACCTGTATGGGTTTTGTTGGGTCACGCATCTCTTTCATAGTTCCGGCTAATCTTTTAAAATTTCTAACAAGACTTCTTGCTAATTTATCTCTTAATTTAAA
>ERZ772977.1228-NODE-1228-length-13535-cov-3.759644_pt1 | contig 13535 bp, 16 predicted proteins | sample MGYA00511131_ERZ772977 | MGnify/ENA primary metagenome ERZ772977 (study PRJEB29015, sample SAMEA2737935) | human oral metagenome | biome: human oral; feature: human-associated habitat; material: dental | place: China | collected 2151 ...
TAAATATAGCTCTTAAAAATTGCATAGAGGCAACTTGTGGACCATTTGCTCCTAAGTCTTCAGCCATTAAAGAAATATCTGACATTCCACCAGGTGAAGCAGAAAGTAAAGCAGTAGATAAAGAGAACTTAGTTGTCTTATATAAGAAGAAACCAACTAAAATATTCATCAAACAAAAACCAATAATTATTAAAATAATAGGGAAGATTAAGTTCTTTAAAGCAATCACATCAGATAATGTAACCTTAGCACCAATTAAAGCTCCCCCAAAAGATTGAATAATTTTTCTAAGTGTTAAAGGCATATATGCTTTATGAGTTTTTACATTAAAATATGCCACTAGAGCCATAGAACAACTCATAGTTCCAGCAGGTAAATGAGAAAAATAACCTATTATTCCTCCAATAATCCCAACAATAACAGTGAAAAGAAAAGATTTTTCATTTTTATTTTCAACTTTTTCTTCCTCTTTAATTTCGTTTTTTATTTCTCGTTCAAAACTGGTATTTTTTTTATTATTTCTTTCATAACATTTTTTTGCAAAAAATGGGACAAAAGAAATAACTGAAATTAATCTAATAAGCTGTAATAAAGCAACTTGTGAGGTATTTGCTTTAAAATCATAAGCAATAAGAGAAATATCCATAATGCCACCAGGAGCTGTTGCAAAAAAAGAAGTAAGATTATCTATTCCTAAAAAAGTAGACATTAAGTATGAAAGTATGAAACTGAAAGCTATCATCAATACTACCATAGTCATTCCAGGAATAACGACTTTTTTTAACATCTTAATATCTTCTGAACGAAATTTAGAACCTATAAATGTTCCAGTTGCAATTTGGGTTACAAATTTAAAATAATTGGGTAAAAAAGCTCTGTTAAAAAGTACATTAAAGATAGCAACTAAAAATAAGGCTCCAAGCATATATGCAGCAGGAACTTTCTTTTTGTCAGCTAAATATCCTCCTAAAATAGCTATTATTAATGTGACTATTAAATTAATTATATCCATATATTACCCCAATAAAAATTTTTAAAATATTCCAAGAATTTTTTGTAAACCTATACTAACTAAGCTGATTGCAAACCAGCAACAAAAACCAAGTGTCAAAGGTTTTGCACCAGAAAGTATAAGTTTTTTTATATTGGTATTTAGACCAATAGCTACCATTGCCATAATTATAAAAAATTTACTTAAATGCTTAAAAAAAGAAAAAACATTATTTATTGTTATAGAAATATTTTCAGTGATAACTCCAACTTCTATAAAATAATTGCAAACTGTGGTAATAATTGAAGCTAATATAAAGTATACAATAAACATTGGAAAAATTTTTTTCAATGAAAAATTATTAACATTTGAACTTCTTTTAGAATTATAAACTGCTAAAAATAAAGTAATAGGAATAATAGCAAGTGTTCTTGTCAGTTTTACTATTGTAGCTGAATCTAAAACCTGTGTTCCTGTATTATGTATACTATCCCAAGCTGAAGCTGTTGCTGTAACTGATGAGGTATCATTCACAGCAGTCCCTGCAAAAAGAGCGAAACCTTTATTTGAAAAATTTAATATATCTCCAAGAGTAGGAAAAATTAATGCTGCAATTACATTAAATAAAAAAATTACAGATATAGCTTGAGCAATCTCATCATCATGTGCATTTATAACTGGTGCAGTTGCTGCAATGGCAGAACCTCCACATATAGAAGAACCAACACCTATAAGTGTTGCAATCTTAGTAGGAATATTGATAAGTTTTGCTAAAATATAAGCAATTATTAATGATGTGCTGATAGTAAAAACAATTATGGGTAAAGAAGAACTTCCTACTGAAATAATTGTTTGTAAGTTTAAACCAAAGCCTAAAAGAATAACAGCATATTGCAAAACTTTTTTTGAAGCAAAATTAATTCCTGAATCAAATTTAGCTCTATTTTTTAGTAAAATAGCTATAACGATTCCAATAATAATTCCAAAAACTGGTCCACCTACAAGAGGAAAAAATTTTCCCAGCTTCCAAGCAGGTAAAGCAAGTAGAAAACATAAGATAATCCCATATAATTTATTATTCATATTTTTTAACCACCTTTATAGAAAACTTTGTTCACTAAATTTGAAATATCCTATATTATAACATAAAAAATATATTTGGTATATAGAAGTAAATTTTTTATTGACATTTTTTTAATAAAGCTATAACCTATTACTAAATAAATAAGTGAGGCAATAGAATGAAAAAGATTAAATTTACATTAGTATTTTTACCTCTGTTTCTTGGAGTCTTAATTTATCTCCTGTACAGAAGTAAAAATCTTTACTACTATAATTTTATACATTTTTTGAATATAAATGGTTATGTTCTTTTAGCGAGAGAAACTGCTATTTTATACAGAAAGTTATTTCCAACTTGGGTTATATATTCACTTCCAGATGGATTATGGCTTTTTTCAACAGGAGCAGCTTTTTTAATTGCTAGAAAAAAATATCTTCTTCATTTCTTTTGGTTTTTATTTATATATCTTTTTATGGTGGGAATAGAATACATTCAAAAATTTTATGGTGGGCATGGTACCCCAATAGGAACTTTTGATAAAACTGATATTATTGCTTATACTTATGCCTATATAATCATAAATATTATTGCCTTAATTTTAAGAAAATTTGATAATAAGTATAAGTATAAAGATAAAACTTCTAAGGAAGTAATGCAAAATATAAGATATACATTAATATTTTCAGTTTTAGGTTTATTACCTAATATGTTTTAATTTGCTTTTATTTTTTTAGTCAGTTATAATCTAAAAGTAGAATTTTATCAAGTGGAGGGAATAGATGAGAAAAAAAAATATTACAGTTTATTGTGGAGCTTCATTTGGAGTTGATGAAAAATACCAAGAAGTAACTAGAAAACTTGGAGAATGGATAGGAAAAAATAATTACAATCTTGTATATGGTGGAGGAAGATCGGGTTTAATGGGACTGATTGCTGATTCTGTTCTTGAAAATGGAGGAAAAGTTACAGGAATTATAACTCATTTCCTTTCAGAAAGAGAAATAGCCCATGAAGGAATAACAAAACTTATAAAAGTTGATACCATGTCTGAAAGAAAAAAGAAGATGGCAGACTTAGCTGATATTTTTATAGCCTTACCAGGAGGACCTGGAACTTTGGAAGAAATAACAGAAGTTGTTTCTTGGGCAGTTCTTGCTTTACACCCTTGTCCTTGTATATTTTTTAACTTTGATAATTATTATAACCATATTAGAGATTTCTATGATTTAATGGTAGCGAAAGGCTATATGAAAAAAGAGGCAAGAGATAAAATTTTATTTACAAGTTCATTTAAAGAAATAGGAAATTTTATTATTAAATATGAACCTCCAAAAGCAAGAGAATACCATGGAGAATAAATAAAAAATAAAAGAGAGTAGCTGTGCTACTCTCTTAATGCTAATGGCATTAATATATAAATATATTCATCATTATCTTTTTCATACACTTTTACAGCTGAATTTGAATACATAAACTCTAAAACTAATTCTTTTTCTTTAGGAATATTTTGAATAAATTCTAACAAATATTTAGAATTTAAAGATATTTTTAAATCTTCTCCTTCAAAATTTACATCTAATTCTTCATTTATTCTAGCAATTTCATTTAAAGCAGAAATAGCCATTTTATTTTTATTTTCTTCATTATGTTTAAATTCATAAGTTGATGAATACTTAGATTCTGAATTACTTCTTGAAAAAATTAAGATTCTTTTTAATAAATTAGTTAACTTGTCATTATTCATATGCAATTTTTTATCATAAGATATATTTGATAATATTTCAGCATAATTAGGAAATCTTAGTTCTATTAATTTTGTTATTATTATAGTGTCTTTATACTGGAAATATAAATGAGCATCTTCTTTATATATTTTTATTACTTCATTATCTAAACCTTTTATAATTTTAATAATTGATGAAATTGTATCAGCTGGAACACTAACTGAAAAATCTGAAATATCCTTATCTATATTCTTTTTTAAGAATGTTAAACGATAAGTATTAGTTGATACAAAATGTAAATGTTTTAAAATACTTTCAATTCTAATACAGTTCATAGCTATATTATCAGGAGTGTCAGCTGAGAATAAAACTTTTTCAAAAATATTTACTAATTCTTGGCTAGGCATTTCAAATTTAAAATTATTTTCATTTAGAACAATATTTTCAAAAGTGTTAGGATAATCTTCTGCACTGAATACATCATATTCTGTTGTAGAATCCTCTGTTTCAATAAATAGAATATTACCATTTTCAACTCTTAAAACAACAAATTCATCTTTTATTTCTTTTAAATATTCATCTATTATAGAATAATAAAAAGCAACTTCTCCTTCTCTTATAACTTCATTTACATCAATAGAAGTCTTTATTGTTGTGTCTAAGTTTGTTCCTGTAAAATATATTTTATTTCCTTTAACCTTAGCATAAATACAAGAAAGTATAGGTTTTATTTTATTTTCTTTAACTGATTTTTCAACAATTCTAATTGCTGATAAAAAATTTTGTCTATTAACTTTAATGTGCATTCTATTCCTCCAATATATTAAAATTTGAATTTATTTTCTGTTCCACTAAGTAATCTTGAAATATTTGTCTTATGTCTATATATAACAAAAACTGCTATTATAACTGATAAAGCAAATAAATATGAATCTCTATGAGTGAAAAAAGTAAAAATTGGCAATAAAAAAGCTGCTGTTATAGATGCCAATGAAACATATTTAGTAAAATAAGCAACTAAAATAAAAATTGCTAATAATATTAAAGTTATAATAGGTATTAAAAATAAGAAAACTCCTAAACTAGTTGCAACACCTTTTCCACCTTTAAAAGATATAAAGCAAGAAAATGTATGAGCTAAAATTGCAACTAAACCTAAAATAACTAAATCATTATATACTAAATTAAATTTACTGGCAATATAAAGAGGTATAAAACCTTTTAAGACATCCATTATTAAAACAGCTACACCTAATTTTGCTCCTAAAACTCTATATGAGTTTGTAGCACCACTATTTTTACTTCCATAATCTCTTACATCAACACCTTTAAAAGCTTTTCCTATCCACACTCCACTTGGAATTGCTCCTATAAAATAGGTAAGTACTATAAAACAAAAAAAAGCCATATTCCCTCCTTGTTAAGATATAGAAATTTTCTTTATTATATAATTTTTTTCATATATAAATCAAGTTTATTTATTATTTATTGAAAAAAGATGTTTAACATGTTATAATTTTTCTGTTAAATAAAAATCTAAAAGGAGGAGCTATGTCAACATTATTAAATGTCTTATTATTTTTATCAGCTTTTATATTAATAGTTTTAGTTTTAATACAACCTGATAGAAGCCATGGGATGACTGCAAGTATGGGGCTAGGAGCTTCAAATACTATATTTGGAATAAATAAAGATGGAGGACCTTTAGCAAGAGCAACGGAAGTTGTAGCAACATTATTTATAATTTGTTCTCTATTACTTTACCTAACTCGTTAATTAAAAATTAAATAATGTAATATTAAAAAGTGTAAAACAATATTCAACTGAATTACACTTTTTTTTATTTATTTCTCAAAAATATCTTTAATTTTATTTTTTATCTCCACTGCTTTTTTAGGATTTCCATTAGCAGAAATTGCAATCTGTATATCATCTTTTTCATAGATACTCATAAATCTAACATTCATATCATCTTTTGAAGTAATATTATTTACTAAAATATTTTTACTCATACATAATTGAGAAATTTCTTTATTTAATATTTCATTATCAGTTGCAGTTATAACTAAAAAAATATTTTCTAAAAATTTTTCTTCAAATTCTTGATTTTTAAAAATTTTTATTTTATTATTCTTTTCTAATTCTAAAAATTTTTCTTCTAAAATTTCTTTTGTTATAACATTAATGTTGCAATTATAATTTAATAATGTTTCAACTTTTCTTAGTGCTATCTTTCCTGCTCCAACAATTAGAATATTTTTATTGTTCAAATCTATTGAAACAGGAAAAAATTTATTTGCCACTTTTTTCACCTATCTTTTTAAATGCTATTTCTATAACTTCAAGAGTTCTATCAAGCTGAGTCGGGAAGGATTGACCGTCAAGCCAGAAATCATGATTCCGCTGATTGCAGACAAGGCTGAGCTGGACTCTGTCAAAGCCTTTCTCACCCAACATATCAACAAGCTCTTTAGGCATCAAGGTCATGAACCCTTCCCTTATGAAATCGGCACCATGATTGAACTTCCGCGTGCCTGTCTGGTTGCAGACCAGCTGGCTCAGGAAGCAGACTTCTTCAGCTTTGGTACTAACGACCTGACCCAGATGACCTATGGCTTCTCACGGGACGATATTGGAAAATTCATCGGCCATTATAAGGAGAAAGAAATCCTTCCTTTTGATCCTTTCCAAAGTGTCGACCAAGCCGGAGTTGGTGAATTGATGCGGATAGCTATCAGCAAGGGCCGTCAAGTCAAACCTGACCTTTCAATCGGTATCTGTGGCGAGGTCGGCGGCGATCCGGCTTCTATTCCCTTCTTCCAAGAAATTGGTGTTACCTACGTCTCCTGCTCTCCTTATCGGGTTCCAGCAGCAAGGCTAGCTGTAGCTCAAGCGGCACTCCAAGATGAAAAGGCGTAATTACTTTGCTATTCTAGCTCAAGAAGCTGCTCAATCCAAATTTGAGTAGCTTCTTTTCTTAACAGCAATCTTCTGTGTGCGTTTTCATAGATAAAAATTTGATTTTTTTAAGACATTTTCAGATAAAAAACGTATAATGAGAGATAAGAAATCATTGAAATTTTAAAAGGAGATTCTTGCAAGCATGGAAAACTATTCTCGCAGCAATAAAAACAAGACAAAATCATCTAAAAAACCTACTAAACAGCATATTAAAACTGGTCTTTCAGCCTTTCAAAAGACTATTGCAACGGTTGCCAGTATCTTGTCTATCATCATTGCCAGCATCACGATCATGAATCTGACCAGTCATAAGGATGAAAAATCAAAATCGGATACCAGCAGCTCTACTGCAACGACTACCATTATCAAGGAAATCGAAAAAGAAACAAGCAGCCCTGCTTCAACGGCTGCAACTGATACTGCTGCTTCCAGCAGCGATACAGCAGCGGTTGAGACTAGTGCATCTAGCTCTGCAGCAGATACAGCAGCAGCGGGCGACACTACCGCTTCTAGCCAGACTCAAGACACTGCAACCAACACTCAGACAGAAGCTTCAAACTAAACAAGCAGAAAACGCCCAGCTCATTGAGCCAGGCGTTTTTCTTGTATTCATCAAGCAACCTTGCTTGACTATCACTTCCGATACATCTTGACTTGAAGATAGAGGTCGTTATAGGTTCCTAGCCATTTAGGGCCCAACTGCTCATAAACTTCCAGATGTTTCATCGTTTCTTCTGTCGGATAAAAAGCCTCATCTTCCTGAATTTCCTTTGGCAACATGGCCTTGGCAGGAAGATTTGGTGTCGAATAACCAACATAAAGGGCGTTTTTATAAGCATTTTCCGGTCTCAGCATAAAGTTAATAAACTGATAGGCTGCTTTTTTATTTTTGACGGTTTTAGGAATGACAATATTATCAAACCAAAGATTGCTGGCTTCTGTTGGTACGACATAGCGCAGGTCTTCATTGGCCTCCAGCATCTGCCGAGCCTCGCCAGAAAAGGTCACTCCGATAGCAGCATTGTTCTGAATCATGTATCCCTTCATCTCATCAGCTACAATGGCCTTGATGTTTGGCGTCAGAGTGTAGAGCTTATCAACAGCCTCCTGCAGCTGATCTGCATCTTTGGAGTTGAGACTATGGCCATCCGAGTTCAGACCAAGTCCCATGACTTCACGGGCTCCATCAATCATCATGATGGAGTTTTTGTATTCAGGTCGCCAGAGATCATTCCAATGCTCTGGAGCTTTATCTACCATTTTTTCATTGTAGACAATACCCAGCGTTCCCCAAAAATAAGGAATCGAGTACTGATTTCCAGGATCGAAAGGTTGGTCTAAAAAGTCAGATCCGATATTTTCCAAGCCTTTAATCTGGCTATGATCTAGCTTTTCTACCAAGCCTTCCTTCATCATCTTGGCAATCATATATTCACTGGGAATAGCAATGTCGTAGGTTGTGCCGCCCTGCTTCACTTTCGTATACATGGCTTCATTGGAGTCAAAGGTATCGTACTGAATTTGAACACCAGTTTCCTTCGTAAACTCAGTCAGCAGCTCAGGATCAATATAGTCACCCCAGTTGTAAATGACCAGCTTATCGCTCTCCTTACTCTGCGTCCGACTTTCAATCTGGTAACTGACACCCCACAAAACAAAGATAATCAGCAGAATTCCCGCTAAAAATGAATAGAGCTTTCTCATACGGTCTCCTCCTTCTCACGGGTGATAAAGTAATACCCAATTACCAAAGAAATGCTGAAGAGAAAGACCAAGGCTGACAGGGCATTGATTTCCAAAGAAATTCCCTGACGAGCGCGGGAGTATATCTCAACAGACAGAGTAGAGAAGCCATTGCCTGTAACGAAGAAGGTCACAGCAAAGTCATCTAATGAGTAGGTAAAGGCCATAAAGTAGCCAGCGATGATGGCTGGAGTCAGATAAGGCAACATGATTTCCTTCAACATTTGCAGCTGACTAGCACCTAGATCGTAGGCCGCCTTAATCATATCGTCATTCATCTCCTGCAAACGAGGCAGAATCATCAGCACCACGATAGGAATGGAAAAGGCCACATGGCTAGCCAAAACTGAAAGAAAGCCCAGCTGAAATTTCGCCGTCGTAAAGAGAATCAGAAAACTTGCTCCAATCATGACATCCGGTGCCACCATGAGGATATTGTTGATAGACAGAAAGGCATCCTGATATTTCTTGCGGGCTTGATAGATATAGATGGCTCCAAAAGTTCCAATCAGCGTCGCAATCAACGAAGACAGGAAAGCCAGAAAGAAGGTCTGAACCAAAATCAGAATCAGCCGTGAATCCTCAAAGAGATTCTGAAAATGACTGAGACTGAAGCCTGTAAAGCGATTCATGTCTTCCCCAGCATTAAAGGCATAAGCAATCAAGTAAAAGATTGGGATGTAGAGCACCAAAAAGACAAAGGCCAAATAGAGATTTGCAATTTTTTTCATCGCCCTCTCCTTTCCTTGGTTGCCCACATGGTAAAGAGCATGGCTACAATCAGCACCACTCCGATAGTAGAGCCCATGCCCCAGTTTTGAGTAGTCAGGAAGTGCTGCTCAATGGCAGTTCCCAGAGTAATCACTCGATTACCACCGATTAAGCGAGTCAGCATGAAGAGACTGAGGCTAGGGATAAAGACTGACTGTACTCCACTTCTGACACCATTCAATGACAAAGGGAAAACAACTCGACGAAAAGTCTCCCAGCGATTAGCTCCCAAGTCATAGCTGGCATTGATAAGATTTGGATCCAAATCATCCAGAACATTGAAAATGGGCAGAATCATGAAAGGCAGCTCAATGTAGCTGGCTACAAAGATAAATGAAAAGTCCGTAAAGAGAATCTGCTGCGGTCCTACTCCGATAAAAGTCAGAAATTGATTGATTGAGCCATTCTGACCAAAAATTCCGATAAAAGCATAAGCTTTGAGCAGGAGATTGATCCAGGTCGGCAGGACAATCAGCATCAGCCAGAGCTGCTTGTGCTTGAGCTGAGTCAAAAAGAAAGCTGTCGGATAGGAAATGAGCAGGGTTACGACAGTAATAATTCCGGCATAAAGAACCGAGTTCATACTCATCTTGAGATAGGTCCAGTTCTGCGACGTAAAGTAGGTCTGGTAATTTTCCAGCGTAAACTGGCCTTCAATGTTGAAGAAGGATTTCCAGATAATCATGACAACAGGTGCCAAGACAAAGAGGAAAATCCAGAGCAGGTAAGGCAAGAGAAAGAGATTAGAGGTTGTTTTCTTCATCGCGTTCCTCCTCAATGGCATTGATCAGACCCGCTTCCTGCTCTTCTACTTCTACATATTCTTCGATACGGGCATCGAATTCTTCTTCAGTTTCATTGAGACGCATGATATGGATATCTTCAGGCTCGAAATGCAGGCCAATTTCTTCACCAACAATGGCCTTGCGAGTTGAGTGAATCATCCATTCATTGCCCAGTTCATCATAAGCAATAATCTCATAGTGAACACCACGGAAAAGCTGGGTATCAACTTTAACCTGCAACTTGCCTTCTTCTGGAAGAGTAATCCGCAAATCCTCCGGCCGAATCACCACCTCGACAGCTTCATTTGGGCGCATCCCACCATCCACTGCTTCAAAGCGTTTGCCGTTAAACTCAACCAGATAGTCTTCAATCATCTTACCTGGCAGAATATTGGACTCGCCAATGAAGGTTGCAACAAAATGATTAATAGGCTCGTCATAAATATCGACAGGCGTCCCCGACTGAACAATCTCACCGTCATTCATAACGAAAATCCAGTCACTCATAGCCAGGGCTTCCTCTTGGTCGTGCGTGACAAATACAAAGGTAATACCTAGACGCTGCTGCAATTCCCGCAGCTCATACTGCATATCTGTACGCAGCTTCAAATCCAGAGCAGACAGGGGCTCATCCAGCAAAACAACCCGCGGCTGATTAATGATTGCCCGCGCGATGGCTACACGCTGGCGCTGACCGCCCGACAGTTTGCGAATAGAACGGCGCTCAAAACCTTCCAGCTGAACCATTTTCAGCACTTCTGCAACTCGCTCTTGAATTTCTTTTTTATCAACCTTGCGCAGACGCAGCGGAAAGGCCACATTTTCAAAAACATTCATATGCGGAAACAGTGCATAGGACTGAAAAACCGTGTGGACGTCTCGTTTATTAGTTGGAATATCATTGATGCGGACGCCATCAAGAAAAATATCCCCGTCCGTCGCGTCCAAAAGACCGGCAATAATGTTCAGAATCGTTGATTTGCCAGAACCAGAAGACCCCAGCAAAGTATAGAACTTTCCTTCTTCCAGCTCGAAATTAATATCTTTCAGGACGACAGTATTATTATCTTCAAAAACTTTTGAAACGTTTTTAAACTCGATGATTGGTTTTTTCAATTGTCATAAATTCCTTCTTTCTCGTATTAACAGATTAAGGGTTCTGTCAGACCGCTGCTACCTCGTGAGGGCTGTAAAGGCCCTTTATAAATTCCGTGTCGATAGGCTTTCACCCCCTTACTAAGTTGCAGCCAGCTGCAGTTCCTTATCCAGCATACTTCTACTGGAAATCATATCTGTCTTACAGAGATTCACCAATGATGCGGACTTCGCGCTCCAGAGTAATACCTGAATTTTCCCGCACTCTTTCAATCACATGGGCAATAAGATTTTCATAATCTTGAGCCGTTCCTTTATCGACGTTAATCATAAAGCCGGCATGTTTCTCAGATACCTCTACACCACCGATCCGATGACCTTTGAGTCCTGCTTCACTAATGAGCTGACCAGCAAAGTGACCCAAAGGACGCTTGAAAACAGAGCCACAGGATGGATATTCCAAAGGCTGCTTGAGCTCCCGCAGATGGGTTAAGCGCTCCATTTCCTGACGAATCGTTCTGTGAACACCAGGTGAAAGAGCAAACTTAGCAGAAATAACGATATCGCCTGTTTCCTGAACAAGTGAGTGACGATAGCCAAACTTCATATCCCGAACATCCAGTGTTTTGACTTGCCCCTGAGGAGTCAGTACCTTGCAAGATACCAAAACATGAGCAATCTCGCCGCCGTAAGCCCCAGCGTTCATAAAGACAGCTCCTCCGACACTGCCCGGAATACCACAGGCAAACTCAAAGCCAGTCAGACTATTCTGCAGAGCGATATGGGTTGTCTGAATCAGATTAGCTCCAGCCTCTGCTTCAATCATATAGCCATCTACCGCTACATTGTTGAGCTTGTCAAACATAATCACGAAACCTCGGATACCACCATCTCGCACAATGATATTACTGGCATTTCCCAACACCATCCAAGGAATGTCTTCTTGATTAGCAAAATTGACAATACGAGCTAGCTCGTAACGATTACGAGGGAAAACTAAGAAATCGGCTGCGCCCCCGACCTTTGTATAAGTGTATTGGCTCAAAGGCTCGTTGAAGCGAATGTCGATTCCCTCTAATTCAGATTTTAATTTCTCTAGTTTTTGCATGATTTTCTCTCTTTTATGTAAACAAAATACACTCTATTATATCAAAAATCTATAGCATTTACGATAGATTACAAAGAAAAAGCTGAGAAAGGTCAGCTTTTTAACGCTTATAATTGTCTAGTAGTAAAACGCTGTGTTTGAGTAGAAAGAGCATTCCTGATGGCACCGAAAGCTAACTCACTCGCCAAATCCTGTAATTCTAAATGATCCATAAAGTGAATTATCCTCCTTTAAGCTAGACCCATTATAGCACAGTTAGGTATAAAAAGATAGGGATATCAAATCCTTATTTTACAAAAAGAAAAAAGAGGTTCATAGAAAACCTCTTGATGATTTATTTTTCTACTCGAACGCCCTCAGTATCCACCCGAAGCCGGAAGATTTGTCCCTTGAAATTCTGTTTTTGCAGAAGCTGATAAATCGGCTCCGTCTTGTGCTTGGGCGATAAGATCATAACAGTCGGTCCCGCTCCTGAGATATAGGTTGCATAAGAGCCATTTTTTCTGGCTAAGAACTTAATATCTGAAAATTCCTTGATCAAAGGCTGACGGTATTTTTCATGGAACAAATCTGACTCGATAGCCCGACCAGCGATTTTCATATCACCTTTTAAAAGAGCAGCAATCGCAACATTGGCAATGGAGCTAGCCGCAACAGCTTCCTTATAAGAAAGCCGATTTGGTAAGACTTGGCGGCTCTCAACCGTCCGAAGCTCATAGTCTGGGATATAGGCGATGAAGTCTGCGTCCGGAAAGTCCGCTACCACAGCAGATACCTGATTTCTAGATGAGCTAGATACGACCAAATTACCATAAATCGCTGGCGCAACATTATCAGGATGACCTTCAATCTTTGTAGCAATTTTTAGCTTCTGATAATCCGACAAATTAAGGTGAGCTAGCTGGTTGGCCAATTCAATCCCAGCCACAATGACCGAACTAGAAGACCCAAGCCCACGAGCCAATGGAATATTACTGGTCATTTTCAAACGGCACGGCTGAATATCTGGAGCCAACTGCAGGGCAATCTTAACCAGTAAATTGCGTCGGTCCTTAGGAATTCTCGGATTGAGGTCATGCTCAATCACCCACTCCTGACTTTCTTCCAAGACTTCAATTTCCAGATATTTTGAGAGAGCTACCCCAACAGAGTCAAAGCCAGGACCGATATTGGCACTGGTCGCTGGTACAATAATTTTCATCTTAATCTCCTAATACTTTGAAGGTATTGAGCAAGTCAAACTCAGCAACTTCTTTAAGCTTAGCAGTGACATTTTCCAGCTGTGTCTTGCTGA
>ERZ772977.1229-NODE-1229-length-13517-cov-25.469470_pt1 | contig 13517 bp, 11 predicted proteins | sample MGYA00511131_ERZ772977 | MGnify/ENA primary metagenome ERZ772977 (study PRJEB29015, sample SAMEA2737935) | human oral metagenome | biome: human oral; feature: human-associated habitat; material: dental | place: China | collected 2151 ...
ATATATTTCTTTTTTTATCATAATCTATACCCTTCTTTCTAAATTGGACTATGAAAAACATCTTCTCATATAATTGTAATGTTTTAATAACTTCCGCTTGCTCTTATTTATATAATATTTAGCAACTTCTTTTACCTACTAATACTTTTAATATTTTCTTCTAAAATTATAATTACCTCGCTCAGATCTTTCACTATTCGATGAGCTATTTCTTTACATTCCCCATCAACTTTGAACATATCTGGTACCATAAAGACAGTTGCTCCAGCAGCACGCCCTGCTTTTATCCCTGCTTTAGAATCTTCTAACACTAAACAATTTTCTGGATTTACTCCTAATCGTTTTGCTGCTAATAAGAAAACATCTGGTGCCGGTTTCCCATTTGAAACTTCTTGACCACTAGCTATCTTGTCAATATACTTTCTAAGACCTGTTTTTTCGATATTATTTTCTATATGGCTTATATTAGATGAAGATGCAACCGCTACTTTATAGTTATTTCCTTTTAAATATTTCAAAAACTCTTCTATATAAGGCATTTTTTCTGGACCAGTTGTAAATAAAATTTTCTCAATGTATTCGTAATGGTTATCTGTTAATTTTATTCCATCCACATGACTATCTTTAAAATAACTTTCCCAAAATTTGTAAGTAGCATCTTCCGTAAAGCCTAATACTTGTAAAGTTTCATTTCTCGTCATTTCATAATCTTGCTTTTTTGCGCTATCTATAAAAGCCTCTGTTGATAAACTTTCTGTATCAAACATTAGACCATCCATATCAAAAAGTACTGCTTCTATTTTCATTCTTTCAACCCACTCACTCTATATATCTTTTTCAATATAATTATAATCCAAAAAGTAGTTTGTTTCAAACTGTTTTTCTTATGACTCCACCCATTATATATATAAATAGTGTACTTATTTATTCTTTAATTAGGACGATTTTAGAAAAAATTTAATTAATATATATTATTTTATAAGATTACAAAAAATAATCACAACCTCTCACAACCCTTTTAAAATAAAGCTTAATTGATAATATAATATCATAAGAGATATATTATTTATCCATATTATAAATACTGTAGCTTATATTTAAAACTTAACAGTTTATTATTACTTAAAAATATTTTGACTTTTAGTTTAAAAAGGTATAGAATATTGTACGTGGTATGCAGCTATATCACGATATTATATTAATTAAAGAAATTTTATTAATAAAATTTCTTAGGAGGATTTATGATAAATAAAGAATTTAAAACTCTTTTGAAGAATAAAGGTTTAATTATCACTATGGCTATCGTACTTCTAGTTCCTATCCTATATGCAGGAACTTTCCTGAAATCTGTTTGGAATCCGTATGACAACACTGGTAATATGAAAGTCGGAGTTGTTAACCTAGACAAGAAAGTAGATTTTGAAGGAAAGACTCTAGAAGTTGGAAACTCAATGGTTAATAAACTAAAAGAAAACAAAAAAGTAAATTGGCAATTCGTCGATAAAGAAACAGCAGAAAAACAACTAAGAGAAGGGGACTACTATATGGTAGTAACTATTCCAGAAAACTTCTCTAAAAATGCTACTACTTTATCAAGTGAAAATCCAGAAAAAATGAATATTGATTTTACTACCAACTTTACAAAAAGTAAAAACGGTGAAAAAATCATGGAAACTGTAGCGAGCAACTTAACAAAGACAGTTAAGGATCAAGTTGTAAAAACTTACAGTACTACCTTATACAGCAAGTTTTCTGAAATTGGAGGTTCTCTTCAAAAAGCTGCAGATGCATCTAACACTTTAAATAACGGGCTTTCTCGCATTAGCGCTGGAGGAGAAAAACTTGGCAGTGGTATCAATCAACTTTCAAACGGTTCAAAACGTCTTGCGACTGGTCTTACAGCATTAAATGATGCTGGGGCTAAACTAGGAGACGGTATTTCTCAATTACAAAGTGGTTCAGAAACACTATCAAATGGCTTAAGTTCATTAAACGACAAAAAAACTACACTAAGTGCAGGTATTAATGAGCTTACTGCTGGTTCTAATACCTTAACTGCTGGATTCGATGCATTTAAAACTAAAAGTGTTATGTTAGCTTCTGGTGTGGATACTCTTTACAACGGAAGCAAAGAATTTCAAGCTGGACTTTTAAAATATACTAATGGCGTACTTACTCTTAATGAAAAATTATTAGCTAAAAAAGATGATTTAAATAAAATTAATGCTGGTGGTGCTACATTAAACAATGGTATGAAAACATTAGTAGATGGTATTTTAAAAATTAATTCTAAACTTCTAGATAAACAAGATGATTTAAATAGATTAATCGCTGGCGGTACAGTGTTAGAAAACGGTGTAACTAGCCTTTCTGAAAAAGCACCGAAATTATACGAAGGTGCTAGTAAAATTAATGCTGGTTTAGACACACTAAACTCTAGTTTACCTAGCGATCGTGATTTATCATCTAAAAAAAGCAAACTTAACTCGACTATCGACCAATTAAAAGGTCTAAAACTTACTTATAGAACAAACTTTAACCCACTATCTAGCGCCTTTACTGAATTAGGAACGCAAATAGAGAGTATTAAAGAACTTATAAGTAAAATGGATTCACAAGTTGCACCTGCTAGCACTCAAAGCAGTAACAACTTCATAAACTTAAAACAACAATTAGATGCAACTAATTTAACAGAAACTCAAAAAGCTAGCATTCTCGCTGCTGCTCAAAGCGATGTTTCTACTGCATCTCCTCAACCAAGCGCTACTACTCAAAGTAATAACCAGATAAAAACTGATCTTACTACAGCCATAAATTCTGTTTCTTCAAAATATTCAAGCATGAAGTATCGTGTAGGAAAATTACAATACATCAAAAACCAACTTGATAAATTTGATGTAAACAACCTTGCAACAGACCTTGATGGAACTATATCTGGTTTTTCTACAATAAAAAATGCCGTTGGTAAATTAGCTGCTGGTAGTGGCGAATTAAAAGCTGGTTTATCAATAATGAATGACAAAACACCTACTCTTGTAGCTGGATTCAATCAATACAAAGGCGGAGTAGATCAAACTATAACATCACTTACAACTGGTGAACTTGCAAATGGAGTTAACAAACTAGCAACTGAAACACCAAAATTGAAAGCTGGTTTAACTAACTTTACTGATGGTGTTAATTTACTTACTACATCTATGAGTACAGGAGAATTAGCACAAGGTGTTGGAGCCCTTGCTACTAAGAGTTCAGAACTACAAAATGGATTTGATAAATTAACTGGAGGAATTAACCTATTACACGGAAAACTTCCTGAACTAACAACAGGAATCAATGCTTTAGTTAATGGAAATGCTAAAATCAATGCTGGACTTAACAAACTACAAGCAAAAATCCCTGAACTTAGCATTGGTATCCAAAAACTTGATGATGGTGGTAAAAAGCTATATCAAAACTTGACTGTTATGAAATCTAAAGCACCAGAATTACTTGCAGGTATGTCAACTGCTAAAACTGGAGCGGTTAGCCTTTCTACAGCACTTGCTCAAATGCAAGCTAAAGCACCAGAATTACTTGAGGGATTAAATAAAGCAAAAGATGGTTCAGGTCTATTAGCCGATAAACTTTCTAGTGGAGCTGACAAAGTAGCATCTGCGAAAACTGGAGACAAAAACTCAGATATGTTAGCTAACCCAATCAAAACTAATACCCATGATATTGCAGAAGAAACTAGCTATGGTAATGCTATGGCACCATTCTTCTTGGTATTCGGATTACTTATCGCAGCAGCTGCATTTAACATTCTATTCCCAGCCCGTAATCGTGAAGCTGGAGAAAGTGTAGCTGGACTATTTGGCTCACGTCTTGTAGCAATGTCTACATTCGCTATTTTCGCTGTAATAATCGAAGTTATTGCTATGAAATTATTCTTTGATTTCAGAATAGAATATTTCGGAATGTACTTCTTTGGATTAATAATTTCAGCTATAGTATTTATGATAATAACGCACTTCTTATCATATACATTCGGAAAAGTAGGTAATGGATTAAGTATTGGATTTGTAGCATTACAATTTGTTCTTACTACGCCGCTATTCCCTAAAGAAATGCTGCCTACATTATACAGTGGTTTAATTCCATTCACACCTGTTTATTACGGAGATATTGCAGTTCGTCATGCAGTTCTTGGCGGATTGACTGGTGAAATTTATACTAATGCTATATTAATCTTAGCTGCTTTAGGAATTATATTCCTTGTACTTACTTATATTTCGTACAATAGAGCTAACAAGACTATTACAAACTTAGCAAAATAATAATTATCGGGACTGATTCTAAATCAGTCCCTTTTATTACCAAATCATAAATTATTACTCAAAATAAATAAAAATATAATTAAGGATAGCGAATATATCTGTTTGATAGATTTTATTAGAAAAGATTGAAATAATAGGTTAATCGGTGCTTTTATTTTTAATATTTAATAAATAGTTAACTTTTTATTTCTCTTTTTGTTTGAAAAATTTTATTTTTTATTGTATTATAATTAAGTAGAAAATTTCTACTTAATAAATATTTAAAAATATGAGGTACATAAAAAAATGAAAACAGCTTTTGTATGTGATTCTACACTACAAGTTAACGAAGAATTTTGTAAAAACTATCCATTGTCAATCGTACCACTAGAAGTGCGTTTAGATGATGAATTATATGAAGATAACGTAACAATTACCCCAGAAGAATTTTACAAAAAAATAAACAGTGGAATGAAACCAAGCACTAGCCAACCTTCTGTTGGGAAAATTCTTGAAGTCTATGAAAATCTAAAAGCACAAGGTTTCGAACGTATAGTAGCATTCACAGTTACTAGTAAACTTTCTGGAACTTATTCTTCATTTACTCAAGCTAGCGAGTTAATAGAAGGTATTGATATAAAAATTATCGACACATTACAAGTGGCTAGAATAGTGGGTTGCGCTGTCGAGAAAATTATAAAAGACTTTTCTAACGGAAATTTAGCATATGAAAATATTGAAGATGAATGCCGTAAGTTACTTAAGCAACAAAATATCTTAGTAACTATCGAAAATATGGATTTCTTATATGCTGGCGGTCGTTTAACTAAAACTCAATTTTTACTATCTAATTTCCTTAACATCTTGCCTATAATAACTATAAAAGATGGTATTCTTGATGTTAGCGGAAAACATAGAGGGATGAATAAGGTTTTAACAAAAATTTGCGAAGAAATAAAAGAAAAAGATCCTAAGTCTCTTATTATTTTATATACAACGGATGATCTTCTTAAAAAAGCTCAAGATGTTGTCGAAAAAACATTTGGCAATATAGAAACAGAGGCTATAATTATCTCTCCTGTTATAGGAACTCATGCAGGACCCCGCGCAGTCGGAATTGGATATTTAGAATACGAAAAATAGTATTACACAAAAACTTAAAACGCCATAGAATTTAATTCTATGGCGTTCTTCATTTTAACCTTCTTGTCTCATATTTTCTAACCTTTCATTCATCTGGCGACGAATACTAGAAAAGTCTTCTTTTACTACTACTGTATCAGCTATATAATCATGAAGTCCTTTTTTCTTATCTGTAAATGCAACAACTATATACGGTATATAAAATAAGGCTATCGTTAACAATCTTCCTATTACTTCACGGTATAAAACATCTGATAATTTTAACTTTGTCCCCTTATTTGTCTCTACTTTAATCTTCATTATCATTTTCCCTAAAGTTTGCGAGAAATAATACGTCATTAAAATAAAATAAGAAAACATTACAACTACATAACTAAGTCCCTCTTCTCCTAATATCGGGAAATATAATTCTCTGTTCAATAATCCAAAAGAATAAGTATTTAACAATCCCGCTAAAGCAGCTACTACTATTAGATCAATTATATACGCAATAAATCTAACCCAAAAACCTGAATAAAAATTTCTAGAAAAAATTAAATAATCTTTTAATGTAGTTGGTAATGAAAAGTTGGTGTTATCTTTACTGTTAGTTTCTTTAGTTTGTTCATCAAATCTATTTTCTTCTATGCTACTAGATATCCCCTCAACATTAGTTTTATCTACAGATTCAGCCATCTTATCAAAAGTCTGTTCCGAACCATTTTCTAAACCTTCGCATCCATTAGAAAAATCATTTGAATTGAAATTATTATTTGTCATATTAATAACCCCCTTATCCTAAATAACTTCTCTCTACTTGATTAGATGTAGCTTCACTATTCAATTCTGAAATAATACTCTTCATCGTAGCTTTTACAAAACGACTTAATAAGCTTTCTGCTGCTTTATCTGGTCGTAATTCTATTACTTTTGGATTAGATAGTTTTTTATCTTCTTTGATAAAATTAATAAGATCTTCTTCAGTTCCAATTTTATCAATTAACTTATTCTCAACAGCCTGAGTTCCTGTATAGGTACGACCATCAGCAAGTTTTCTTACCTCATCCTCACTCATACTACGCCCTTGAGCAATTGCTTTTACAAATCTATCATATGCTTCTTTATTTTGCTCTTGATAGATTTTTCTAGTTGATTCTGGTAAATCTTCAGTTAACCCACCTACTGCTTTTTGTTCTCCAGAGCGAATAGTCTCTTGTTTTATACCATGATCATTTAAGAACTTTTGTGCTGAAACATAACTCATTATTACTCCTAGTGATCCAGTAGTTGTCTCAGTATTAGCAAAAATTTTCTTAGCTGCCATAGACACATAATAACCACCTGATGTCGCTTGTTTTTTCATAGATACATAAACATCTTTTCCACTATTTTTTAATTCATTGTAAAGTTCTGCTGTTTCATAAACTCCTCCACCTGGAGTATTAACCGATAATAAGATAGCTTTTACGTTAGAATTAGATTTTGCTTCTTTTATTTGGTTTATTACTGAAGCACGCGAATATGTATTTGTCATTTCCGCTCCAATCTCACCTTCTATAGAAATCTTTTGAATAGTTTCATCACTATTCCCATCAACTAATGTTAACTTATGTACACTTTGGCTTCTCAAGAACATCTGCACATAACTATCTTCTGTATTTTGTTTCTGTATAACGCTTTTAGTTAATGTTCCATTAATTAGAGAGAACACGACTAGCACCATTACTATAACTAATGAAATCACTCGTTTATTTTTAAATTTCATATATTAACCTCTATCCCCTTTTAATTTTTATATTTTAAAATACCTAAATTATTCTCCGTATGTTTTAGATACAAACTTGTTATATCTCTTCATAAACGCTAACTCTGCAGTCCCAGTTTGACCATTTCTGTTCTTAGCAACAATCACCTCTACAGTTGATACATCACTAGGTTCTTGAACTTCATTTTCATCAGCATCTTCACTGCGATAGTAATCTCCACGATAAAGGAATGAAACTATATCCGCATCTTGCTCTATACTTCCTGATTCCCTTAGGTCACTCATCATCGGTCTTTTATCATGACGTGATTCTACACTACGTGATAGCTGTGATAAAGCAATAACAGGACACTCTAACTCACGAGCCATCTGTTTTAAGCTTCGCGAAATCTCTGATACTTCTTGTTGACGATTATCCGTTCGTTTACTTCCTTGAAGGAGTTGAAGATAATCAATAATTACTAAATCTAGACCATGCTCACTTTTTAGCAACTTACACTTTGCTTTAACTTCATTTACTTTAATAAATGCGCTATCTTCTATAAAGATATTTTTTTGATTCAAGAAATGCACTGCTGTTTCTAGTTTCATAAGGTCATCTTTATCCAATGAACCTTTTTTTATCTTCTCAGAATCTAACATCCCTTCACTACAAATCATCCTAGAAACCAGTTGATCAGCTCCCATCTCTAGTGAGAATAAAGCAACCGTACGTTTTTCTTCTTCTGAACGATGATTTTTCCCAGCTACGTTTAACGCTATATTAAGAGCAAAAGCTGTTTTCCCCATAGAAGGACGAGCAGCTAAGATTACCAAATCTCCTTTACCTAAACCAATAACCTGGTCTAACGAACTAAATCCTGTAGGAATTGCTATATTTTTACCTTCTCCCGACATACGTGCAAGTATTTCTTTAAATACTTCATCAGTAACATCACGCATATTTTTAAAATGAGATGTTTTTGCTCTTTCCATCGCACGTTCTACTTGATCAAATAACGTAGCTGTTAGTGCATCAATATCAGCATTACCTTGATTCATTTCCTCTGTGCTGCTTAATAAAGCTCCACGTATTTCACGATAAATAGAATATCTTTTTACAAGATTTGCATAATGCATAATATTACGAGCACTTGGAGTAACGTCATAAACATCTACTATATACAACGAGGCATCCGCGTTTTTGAATGCCCCACTGTTATTTATTTCTTCAAATATAGTAGTAGTGTCTGGTAGTATTCCCGCTTCATCAAGGCGTAAAATAGCACTATAAATATCTTTATTTTTTTCATCATAAAAATCTTCTGGATCAACTGTTGCTTTAACTTCTATCAACTTTTCAGGCTCTTGCATAAGAGCTCCCAGTAAAGATTGCTCTGCCAACAAGACAGAATCTATATGATATTTCATATTATCACCTATAAACTATTTCTTATTGTTCCACTACATGAACTTTAATAGTTCCTTCTACTTGATTATGTATTTTAATTTTTACATTTGTATATCCTAAAGCTTGAATTCCATTTGGTAAGTCAATTTTCTTTTTATCAACTTTTAAATCGTGTTGTTTTTTCAATTCCTCAACAATTTGTTTTGAAGAAACTGACCCGAATAATCTTCCACCTTCTCCAGCTTTTACTTTAATCTTAACTTCTAGTCCTTCTAATTGCTTTGCTAACAGATTTGCTTGAACTAATTCTTCTTGCTTATCTTTTTCTACACGTTTTTGTTGTCCTTTTAATGTTGCCATATTAGCAGTAGTTGCTTGTATAGCTTTTTTGTTAGTTATTAAAAATTTAGCATATCCATCTGCTATTTCTTTAACATCACCTTTTTTCCCTTTTCCTTTAACATCCTCTATAAAAATAACTTTCATTACCTTATCTCCTTTTTCCTTTATTTTCTTATGTTTCTAGCTGATTGATTCAAGTACTAATCCTCTTGCAATAGCACCCTATCTATCGCATCATTTAAGCGAACTAATGCCTCATCTAAATCTACACCTTCAATCTGTGTAGCTGCATTAGCAAGGTGTCCCCCGCCACCAAGTTCTTCCATGACTAATTGAACATTCATATTCCCTAAAGATCTAGCCGAAATACCCACTTTATCTTCATCCAGATATCCTAAAGCGAAACTACATTCAATACCTTTTAATGTAAGCAGTAAATCTGCACTTTGAGCAAGCATGACATTTGTATATCTCTTATCATCTGGCGCTTTAACGATAATTATCTCTGGTGTTTTTTGGATTGCATTATTAATAATTTCAACTCTACTCATAAAGTTTTCGATAGGTTCTTTTAGAATAGTCTTCACCTTTGTTGGATCTGCCCCATTACTACGTAAGTAAGCCGCAGCGTCAAAAGTTCTTGATCCTGTTCTTATTGAGAAGTTTTGAGTATCTACCACAATACCACCCAACATAATTGTCGCAGCTAATGGTGTAATTTTTTCAATCTTAGTTTGATATTCTATAAGCTCAGCTATCAACTCCGAAGATGACGAAGCATATGGCTCTATATAAGTCAGTAGCGGATTCGTAATTATATCTTCACCACGTCTATGATGGTCAATAACAACCTTTTTATTTGCTTTTGATAAAATAGCTGCATCAATGACACGTGAAGCATCAGATGTATCAACTACTATCAACGTTGTTTGTGGCGTCATAAGTTCCCAAGCTTCATCACTATCAACAAAAACATTTGACAATGTTTCATCAGTATCATTAATCTCAAACATTATTTTTTGGATTGTTTCATCCTGATCACTTTCATTTAAAATAATATAGCATTCTTTCCCTACTAACTTAGCAAAAGTATATATACCTATACATCCACCTATAGCATCAAAGTCTGGACGTTTATGCCCCATAACAATAATCTTGTCACTATCACTAATAATATCAGCCAAAGCATTTGACACAACACGAGCCTTAATACGAGTTCTTTTTTCCTGAGGATTTGTCTTACCTCCATAGAATTTAATTGTACCATCTATATCTTTCATGGCAACCTGATCCCCACCTCGTCCAAGGGCAAGATCTAACGAACTTTTCGCAAGTTCCCCTAATTCCGGTAAAAAGTCAGTTCCCATTCCTACCCCTATACTAAGAGTAATAGGAGCGTCAAACTCCTCTTTTAAATTTCTAATAGAGTCCAAAATTTGGAACTTATTTTTTTCTATTTTCTTAAGGTCTTTTACATTTAATAACCCTATAAATCTGTCTTCATCAATACGTTTAAGATAAATACTATTTTTCTTTGCCCATTCCGTTAATATTGTTACAATCTGCGCATCAAACTTACTCGCGACCTCATCATCAAGAGAATCATAAACATCTTCATAATTATCCAAACTTAAATTGAAAATAATAGGTCGAGTATCACGAAATCTCTGCATAACGACTTTACTTTCAGTAATATCAAAGAAATAAATATAACCACTATCTTTTTGATAATTAACCTTATAATGCTTCCCAAAAATCTCAAACTGATTATCTACTGGCGTTTCCAATTCAAAAAGATCTTTTATCTCTGGCATCAATTCTAAAATGTTTAACCCTTTTATCTCTTCTACTTTTATATTTTTGTAAATAAAGTTATTTGCCCACTCTATATTTCTATCCTTATCAATAACAATAATTCCTATAGGGAACTTATTAATACCTTTTTCTGTTGAATCTTTTATACGATTAGTCAATTTACTAATATATTTTTCAGTCTGTTCTGAAACTTTTTTCTTATAGTAGAAAAATAGCATGAACACGCTAAGACCTACTACTAGATAGACTGCTAAACTTATAAGATTCATTAATCCTATTATAATTGCACCAATAGTGTATAAAGCAAATATAACTATTTCATATTTTCTCTTTGCGCTCATACTATTCTCCTTTCTTTATAATATAAGTTTCTCGTAATCTAAACAAACTATCAACAAAACCAACTAGTTCAAAAACAGAACTAAAAAGAATCATACCAAACACAGCTAACGCCTTAGTTACTGGTGAATCCCCTTTTTGTTCTATGAAAAAGAACGCTGTAAATAGACCATTTAAAACAAAAATCAATGATAAAATATTCGTTAAATTTTGTAAAAGTATATACCAAAAATTATAAGAATTAGCCCCCATCATAGATTCAACTATTAAGTATACCAATGTAATAGTTATGTATATATATCCCATTTTAGTACTTATCATAATTCTGCTAAGTTTTGGGAATGTTGGTATTATAATATATTCCCTTGATAGCATTGATAATGTATATTGTAGTAATGCCAAACTATAAATAAATAGTGAACTGAATAATGTTACAGGGAACGTTCTTTGTATATTTTCAAAACTTGATAAAACCAAACTCTTATCTAAAGATTGATTAGCTGTCAACATAGCATTAATATAATTATTTATAAACTTTAAAATTTCTTCTTGATTAATATTAATAACCCCATATTTTATAAGTAACAACACATAAAATGCTAATCCTATAAATAAGAATGTTGTAATTATAATAAGTAAATATATTTTTGAATATCTCTTAACTATAGATTGGTATATTAAATACGCAAGAAGCATGTGCATTACAAACCAAAACAGCATATGAGGTGATGATAAAAATACTAACATCGCTATCCCAAAAGTAGCAAGTGGTACATAAAATTTTAAACCTTTGGCCCCTAAAACATAAGTAAGAGGAAATACCGCTAAAAAGGCTGTTAATAATTCAACTTTTAACAAACTTCCCAAAAGTATTAATAATAGAAAGCTGGTACTATAAGCTATGACTTTGTTATTACTAGGTTCTCTATAGAAAAATTTACTATCAAGAAGTTTCTCTAACTCTTTCTTTAATGTTTCTGAAATGTTATTATCCAACTTAACACTCCTTTATTGTTTTTTATATCTATACTTCATGTATGATATCCTTCTTATTATACCAAATTTCGCTGTTTTTTGAAAGAATAGCGACGAAAATTAATTAAAATTCTTGTTGTGTTACAATGGATGTAAGTCGAGATAAAAAAGAGCAAGAGTTAAAGAGAAGTTAACTTCTCTTTAACCCTATCACATCAGATTTTTATTTTTCATTTTTAATCTCACATCATTTATAAATGTACATATTATAATACAAAATATCTCTTTAGAATCTAGTATCTTTATCCCTTATTTTTGATCTCCGAAACAATCACCTATAAACATATTATAATATTCTAAACTTCTATTTACCTCTTCTAACTTCTGATTCAGCGCTTTTATCGCTTCTCCGCTCATACCTTCTGTCCCTATATGTTCTTTTACATATTTTATTTCACTTTGGCTCTTTTCTATCATACTCTTTACTATTTTTTGAGAGTTTACTATCTCGTCTAAATCAAAAGCCTTATAGACTCCTTCTTCTATTATTTTCTTTAGATTTGGTTCTAAGTAACCTAAATTATTTTTGGTTATTTTTATTACCTGTATTGTCTGACCTATTCCCTCTTTTTTTGATGTTATTTTATCTTGTGTGGCAGCCATATTTTCTACTAATTCTTTTGGATACAGTTCTTTTAATTTCCCCCAGTATCTTATTTTAACTTTTAGTTCATCGTCTTCTTTTATATTAACTCTTTCTTCCGCTGTATTATCTATCTTATAAACAAAATACGATACATCTCTATAATCTTTATCTACCATGTTTCCCATCCTTCAAATATATTATTTCAATCTTTCTTCTCTCACGTTCTTTACTAATATATTTGACTTCCTTATCGCTATATATAATACTTAGTTTATCCCCTAACTTATTTTCACTAAGGTTCATTGCTATGTTATCATTTATCTCTATATCTATACTCCAAATTTGGGCTGCTGTATTTGGTTTTTCAAAACTCAAAAATTTTATCTTTTTTATCTCGTGCCCATCTACCAGCTCTACATTATCCAAAATATATTGTGCTACCCTGTCTTGTTCGTATGTACTTACTTCTTCTTTCTTTTGACATCCTGATAATATTGTAATTATTAAAATACTTAGTATGACTAATATATTCTTTTTCATAATCTTTTTCCTTTCTATGTTTCGTTTTTTCCTTATTATATCATATTTCTTGTCAAAAAAAATAGAACTCCAAGCCTAACTTATTATTTGAAATTCGTTCTCTATCTTAGACTATTACTATCTTTCTTATATCAACCTCTCCCACGCTATTTATCGGCGCTACTGCCATTACTTGCATCTCGCCGTTTTGATTATCTTTTAACTCTAGGTGCATCGGTGTTACCGGCTACTGTTGTTTGCATATCTTTTGTTACTGTTATTTCTTGGAAAATATTATTAATTTCATTT
>ERZ772977.1232-NODE-1232-length-13500-cov-31.621644_pt1 | contig 13500 bp, 6 predicted proteins | sample MGYA00511131_ERZ772977 | MGnify/ENA primary metagenome ERZ772977 (study PRJEB29015, sample SAMEA2737935) | human oral metagenome | biome: human oral; feature: human-associated habitat; material: dental | place: China | collected 2151 ...
TCTTCTAACGTGTAATTCTCGTTTCAATACCGTAAACGGTAAGTGCTGTTGCAACAGCATACCTCAGAAAGCCAGTATTCATGGGGCTTAAAATTAAGTTTTGGCAAACCTCACACCGTAAACGGTCAGATTGGGCTCCCATTGGATCAAAAATACCGATAAGCATAAGTAAATACTGGTGGTAAATGATTTTTCTAAGGTTACAGTAATTATAAGGGTTTCTCGGTTTTACGTCAATATTCTTTATCGTTTTCTTTCTGACTTATGGCTTATTTTTAATTAAATGTAGATAGTATCTAAGTTTAACAACTTTTAACTTAATTTGAATACCTAAAAAGGATTTAGTCTATCTACTACATATAAAAAGACCTATCCATACGACATCATATGAATAGGCCTATATACAATTATATTCCATCATTATTTCTACTATTAATCCTCAAGATACCAAGCGAATATATACAACAATAATAATCCTATTAGAGTTGACATGTACACCTCTCCTATACTCAATCAAATAATTCGTCTAGTACAAAATCTACTGCTTCATCAACAGCTATTTCTATTACTAAATCCAACAGTTCATCCATATTTTCACATCATTACAATTAAAACCTTTTAATACAATCCTTAAAACTTACATCTCCTATTTTCTACTAATTTATATTGTAACAATTGTTTCATAATATTTTCTCCTTACATTAGTCCTCAAATAATTTACATACTATTAATCCTACGGCAAAGCCTATATATGGATACATACTATCATCTACCTTTCTTAATATATCAACCAACAACTAGTCATCAGACTTAACGGCTTGATATACGGACACACCTAATAATACACCTGCTGCAAAACCTTCCCATGCGGCTGCGGCCGCTGCTGCTGCAAATAATGGTAGCATATTAATTCCTCCTGAAATACATATAAACAAAATAAATTCTTTGACATTTACAATTTCAAATATCCAATTCTACAAGTCATTCATTACCTCCCAACTCATATGACTAAATTAACTATCCATAGTATAACCTTATCAAAGATACAATTGAATTCATAAAAACTAAGGCGAACTATCATCTCTATAATTCAAGTATTTCGCTCTGGGTTACAAAATAATTATAGAATGAAAATCGACAAGTCCATATTCAAAAAAACTAAGACGCAAAAAAGGGTGAATCTAAAGATTCGCCCTTTTACATTAAATATGAAAATACACAATCATAAACGATAAGTGCTGTTACAACGCTATTGCACGTGGTATCACAGATTATACAGGAGGGGTGTTTCAATACCGTAAACGGTGAGTACTGTTGCAACACCCTGATCTTTATGAAATGGCTAAAGAAAACTTCACTGAGTTTCAATATCGTAAACGGTAAGTACTGTTGCAACCAGTATCAATGAAGAACTGTCAGAAGGGGATATTTTATAGTTTCAATACCGTAAACGGTAAGTACTGTTGCAACTTAAAGAGAGTGATGTAGCACCAGCTGCACAAGTTGTGATGTTTCAATACCGTAAACGGTAAGTACTGTTGCAACGACATTCGGATATGAGCCAGTAATTAAAGAGTCTAAGTTTCAATACCGTAAACGGTAAGTACTGTTGCAACTTCTAATACTTTACTAAGTCGAGCTTCATTCCAGTGAGGTTTCAATACCGTAAACGGTAAGTACTGTTGCAACCAAAATAAAAAAAATATTCTTATTTACTAAGGAATACTGTTTCAATACCGTAAACGGTAAGTACTGTTGCAACGTATTAGTAGGCGGAGCAACAGTATACGTTGCAGTTTCAATACCGTAAACGGTAAGTACTGTTGCAACTTAGAGGAAAAGGAAGCTTTACCTATTGTAGACCGTAGTTTCAATACCGTAAACGGTAAGTACTGTTGCAACTGACAATTGACCCATTCTTTGGTCTACGCTGGCTTTCCAAGTTTCAATACCGTAAACGGTAAGTACTGTTGCAACTTTATTCGTCCGAAGGGACAAAACAAAAACTTTTATGCGTTTCAATACCGTAAACGGTAAGTACTGTTGCAACAAGACGTAAAAGAATCTTCTGTTGTTGTTAAAGGAAAGTTTCAATACCGTAAACGGTAAGTACTGTTGCAACAAGAATTTTATCTTCCTGAAGGATGGAATTATAGTTTCAATACCGTAAACGGTAAGTACTGTTGCAACCAGGCAATACGGCCGTAGGCGTATTCTGTGTTTATGTTTCAATACCGTAAACGGTAAGTACTGTTGCAACAGCATCTCTCAGAAAGACAGTATTCATGGGGCTTAAAAATAGGTTTTGGAAAACCTCATACCGAAAACGGTCAGTTTGTGCTCCCATTAGATTAAAAATGCTCATGAACATAGGTAAATACTGGTGGTAAATGATTTTTCTAAGATTACAGTTATTATAAGGTTTTTTGAATTTGGCGTCAATATTCCTCATCATTTTCTTTTTTGATCATCTTAGCCAAATACAGATAAAACTTATATTCAGCAAATTTTATAATACATTTATTACAGTAGAAAATGATTGTGACCGAATGTTACATATATAAAAGACCTACTCATATGAGACATCATATGAATAGGTCTAATTAACATCAGATTCAATTATAATGATCAAAATTACTCCTCAACACAAACATGAACTAAACCAAACTCAACAAATAGTCCCATACAAACACCTCCTCCTATATTAAAAGCTTCGAATAACACAATTACAAATCTACACGACCAATCTTTCTACACATATTACCTCCTTATTATATGAACTTAAATTAACCATCTAAAGTATGAACCGATTCAGTCTACCTATGAGTTCATAAAAGTAGAACGAATCTTTGGTTTTATGAATCAAAAGGTATTGTATATAGGTTACAAGGTTATTATAAAATGTGAACCTATATATCCCTATTCAAGAAAACTAAGACGTAAACATGAATTTTAAGATTCGCTTACATATCTATTATTTTACTGTGGACTAGGCTCTATGTAATTTATATAAAATTTGGTATAGTATTCATAAAAGCTTCATTTTTTATTCTCTAGGAGCCATATTATGGAACATCATATTTACCTAACATTTTTAAGCACCTTACATACGAAAAATAATCCATATAATCCTCAAAAGCTAGAAAAATCAGTTATTAATCTTACTGAGCTAGCGCCCTTTGATATCATCCGTCAAACTAATGAATCCGCTTTAAAGTATCTTTTACATAATAAAAGAAAAGAGAACTCCACTTTCAAATTAGATAAGCTGTTCTTTTTTAAATCACCAGAAATGAAGAATACATTTAAAGAATCTACCATATCAAGCCTCAACGTATTTGAAGAGCAAATGTGTGATTATATCAATAATACCAGTATACCTATTACGTGGGGCCCAGAAACAATTAATTATATAGATTGTGGTGACATCGACTATATAGACAATCTAAAGGACAGCATCATAGATATGTCTCAAGCTATAATGGAATATTACAAAAGCAAGTCATCTGATGACAGAGTTATCTTACATGTAGACTTATCTGGTGGCCCACGAACAGCTATTATGCTGATGATTGCCATCATTAGACTAGTAGCTTTTCAAGGCATTGAAATTGGATCTATTTTATATGCCAATGTAAATGCAAATAACAATAGCATAGTTCGAGTATATGAAGGGAACTCCATCTATAATATTTACGATATGATTACAGGATTTGCTGAGTTCAACCAATTTGGTAGTGTTGATACCTTAAAAAACTATGTAAATACCTTAGATAACCCCGATGTCCAAATCAAAGAACTAATCTCTAGCATGGGAGATTTTTCAGAAGCCGTTCGTCTATCTAGTCGCGGTATATTCCAAAGATCCATGGAGGACATTCATAAACTTTTAACAGATATCGAATCCTCTAAACAAGAAATACCTGCAAATAATATGAAAAACCATAAAAACTTTGAAATTGAGGCACTCAAATTAATGAGTGGCAAAATTCAAAATAACTATAAAACAGTGCTAGCTAATAAAGAAGACGATTTAGCATACATTGATTGGTGCCTAGATAATGGTTATTTACAGCAAGCCTTAGCACTATTCGCTGAATTTGTACCTCGTGCTATTTTAGAATCTAAAATGATTATTTTAGATGACACAATCTTCCCTACAGACTCAGACAATGAATTGAGTGCCTCTATGGAGAACTTTAATACGATTAATGAGTATACCGCCAAAACAATGGAAATCGTAAACAATAGAGCGACTAAGATTAATAATAAAATAAAAAGCGTATTACTGAAATACTTTAGTGGTGATTTTTCAAAAGAGTCTAAGCGAATTATCAAAGAAGCATTAAAAGACAAGAAAAATAACACTAGCACTAACATTACTAGAGAAGATACACAATATCCTAAATTTGAGGAGCAACTAATAAACGATATTAATCAAATAATCTTAAAAGAAGCAGAAAAAGAGCCACATAATTATTTGAAATACAAAACGTTTCCCAATAATAATGTTAATGTGCCTAGTAAGCTACTTCGACTTATCAGTAATATAGGTATAAATACCAAATCTATCGTAGGTATAAATGAGTTTAACAAAAATATTAGAAGATATTTTACTTCTGCACTTGTACATCAATTAGAAGAAATTAAAGATTTGCCTAGCGATGTTGTGACAGTTAATGATCAATATGAAATTACACTTAATGACACTAATAAACTCTTTAAGGTAAGAGATGCATTTATTTCAATTTTTACGAACTCAGACAATGATGATATATATCGATTTCTATTTGCTAATTTTGTATCATATCAATATCCAATAAATTTATTCCCTCATCAACTTTATGGTATAGATGGACTCACACTTAATTCAGTATTAAAAAGCAATCCAGAAAAAATAACACAAGTGGCTCGCATATTAAATCTTTATAGAACATTAAAAGGTAGTCGAAATGATACGGCACATGCACGTGAAGAAAAACGGGGCCAGTTTATTGAAAGTGAAGACATAAAAAGGGAGTTAAAACAATGTCTTAATGATATTCGTGAGGTTCGTGAATATATCTGTACGTATAATCAATAATAATTTCATAAAAACCAAAAGGCTATAGATTATTACTATCTATAGCCTCTTATATTAAATATCCTATTTTCTACTCAATTCTCTTGCCATTGCCACACATTTACGCATCTCATCTAGCAATTCTTGTGAAGTAGTATATTTACATAATGCTTCTTTATTCGCATGATTACTATCATTACGTGCCTTTTTTATCTCAAAGTATTGCTCAATAAACTTCATTGTCTTAGTTACATCCTCTAATGCTACATGCGGAATATATACACCCGAAACCTCAAATAAAGGAACCCCTTTATCATACGGTTTTCGTTGTGATAATAATAACTCAGCCGTAGTCACTGCACTATCTTTAGTATCTGGTAATTGATGCATAATAAGACTCTTATAGGCCTTATATTTTTTTTCTTCAATTAAATGATTTAATATAGCATTACATACCATATTACGCGCTAACATACTTGTTTTTTTCAACCTAAACGAAGAATTATCTGCATCACAAATAATATACTCTTTATATTCCTCTTTACTTAAAACTTCAGATATTATATTTTTACACAATGACTCTAATATATTATTAAAGTTCTCTATATTCTCTGAGCTTTCTAGAATATCTTGCAAAAACGAGATATATTCTAATAATGTATAATTATCAGCATATCTACCGTCTTGTAAATAAAGTGTAAACCCATATTGATTTAAGAGAACCTCACATTTTTCTCTAAGTTTAGTAGTGTATTCATCCACCATCAAATGAATACATTCCTTCTGCTTTTGAAAGTCTCTTTCAACAATTTGTATTTTCTTTTTTTCGTTTCTTACGAATTTAATATAATAAGTAATTACTTTATCGATACCTGGAGCTACTTTATCTTTTTTTGTATTTATCATAGCCGTCAAGTTTTGCATACGAGCGTTATTAATAGAATTGAATAAGCGCATAGGCATAGACCGTACATCTTTTTCAGAAGTTTTCTTATCATGATCGGGCATGACTACATTATAAAATGTACTAAACTCGATATTATTCCCGGCTCTATTCCATGCTTTTATAGCAACTTGGAGCAATCTCTTTTCTTTATTCTGTTGCGTATCTTCATAATATGCATTAAACACGAGTGGGTCACACTCTATAATACCTTTATCTACTGCATATTCCGGTACATATTCACAAAATAAGGTAAGTGCTTGTTGTAAATAATCATGATCTAAACACCAGTCAATATAGGCTAGTTCATCAGAAGCATGATTGCGATGATGTTGTAAAAGTGTAGTATACGACTGCTCAATAGGTTTATGCAATAATTCAATTAATTCTTGGTCAAAGGTCTTATTGCTATCTATATTATTTGCCATACTACGTACTAAGGCTAAGCTATCATCAAGACAAGCTATAGATTTTTCAAATGCACCACGGCTTGAAATATTAATAGCTTCTGAAAAGCTGTCCATAGCTTTTAGCAATTTTTTTGTAGCGGTAGCAGTCGATTCAATATTACCTGTTCCAATATTTTCAGGTGGCTTAAAGTAAGTATTTAATTTTTTGGCACTACCAAATAGTTTAAACTCTTCAAATCCTGCAATAATATCAAAAAGCTCATAAATATCTAGTACTTTATGAACTGTAATTTCTCCTGAGTCGTTCTCGATTTCCTTATAACCAGAGTAATATACATCATCAACAACGATACCATGATAGGCGAGCAGTCTACTAATAACAAGGAGAATCATAGCTGCATTGCGTGGGCCACCAGTGATATCCATATAGAGGCGGACCTTATCTTTATCATTGGTGAAAGTATCTTTAAAATCAAGAATCTTCTTTGACATCTCAATGATGCTAGACTTAATACGACTAATATCATCTAAGTCTGTACCACATGGGACATGATCAAGAGCATCTAAAAAGGCCTGCTCATTGCGGCCCATCACTTTATAAAACTTACACATTTGATTAACAAAGATATCATACGATGATGGGCTATTACTTTGATGTGCCATTACACCATCAGTACATAATAAATATATCTTATCAAAGGATATATCTCTTGTTTTTTCATCCTTCCATGTATGGTATAAAATATATTTCAAAGACGACTCATTCGTGGCAATACTACTACGAATAGCATCTTCCATATCTGCATTTACAATTGTCTTTATACTCGTATTAGACACCTTACTCAAAAAAGACAAAAATATATTATGAATTGCCATAGCTTTCACCAAACCTACATTAATTGATTAACTACACTTAGTCATCCGTGCATTATCAGAACCTAACCTCGAATTTTATCCTTACATTTTATATTGTATCATGTTATATTCATAATTAAGAATCGTTTTGTACAGTCGGGAATGTACATATTTAAAAGGGAGTCAATAATGGCAACAACAACTAATTATCTAAATGATTTAGCTAGTATGCGCCAATTTATCCGCAGCTTAACCTTCGGGAACCATAATAGAGGTAAAGCAACAGTTCGTGGTATCAAAGAAAGTCAGCATGACGATGTGATTCGTCGCCTTGATTATTTTGATATCATACGTCACATTTACACACAAAGAATTGGTAAAACATCCATTCATCATTTGGCAAAAGATGATTATATAGATGGCTATAATTATCTTAACAATTTATATGAATTATATGCTGCCGTTCCAGAACAAATTTATGTACAGCTCTGCATCTTATCATATATTGGAGCAAACGATGATGTAACTATTACAGATTTATATACTAATTTAAACCAAGAACCATACTTGGATCACTATATTGATTTGGTAGAAAACCTATATGAACAACGAAACAAAAAACAAGAGCCACCTTGCATTATTGACCAACAATATATTCAACGCCAAGTAAAGACATTAGAAATTTTAGGTGCTATCACCAAAACAGAGCTCACAAAAGGCTATACATATTCAATAAAACCAACTATTATAGAGGAACTATCAAAACAGCAGTTGCAAGAGCTAGCAATGGCAGTATTCTTTTATACTAATGTTTCTATTACTTCAGCAGCAGGTCATATCTTACTCAAGAAAATTATGTATTTAATTAATGACTTTTCTTTAAAAGACCAACAAAAGTGTATGTACTATGACTTTAATAATACATATTTTTCTTTCAAGGATAATAACCCAAATAATGTAATTGATGGAGATATTTTCTACCCTTTAGCCGATGCCTTACATCGACAAAAAAAGGTGCGTCTATCCTTTTATGAATCTGGGAAACCTAGGGAAATCGTTAGTCCATTAGCGTTACAAACCTATTATGGGGAAAATAAAAATATGCTATGTAGTATTAATAATGGACGTATCCAATGGAATCGTATTGATCGCATCAAGTCTCTTGAGGTTACAAAATATAACAGTACTAATACTGTACCAAAAATACAAACAAGAGATAAAACATTTGATACTTGTATCATTCACTTCTTGACCTTAAAAGATTATGAGTTGGTCTACGATAAATTTATTCGTCATTTCAAAGAGTCACTAACAATGCTCTCAAGAACAGATGAATATATAGAATTGCAACTAGAAGTACCAGATGCATTACAATTATTACCGCAATTACGTAGCTATTTACCTTATGTATATATTACATACACAAACAAATCCAGTATTAAGGATAAATTCTACAATAATTTATACGCCTCTTTAAATATAGATTTTGTAGAACCAGAAGGATATAAAAAGCGAAAGAAAATTAATCGATTTCTTCATCCACTCCAAAGAAAAGAATCTGATAATAACAGAACTAAAAAAGACAAAGACTTAGATGGTACCTATGTATCATCCGTTTTAAACGATATCAATGCTATTACCTTTACGACACAATACCAATTGCAATTAGACTTAATTAATGGTGTTGTCCATACAAAACAAGATATAGAAGGATTAATTAATCATCGTAGGCTGCTCACGCCAGCCCCATACAAAAAAACATTGCGGAATGATGATTATGAGCAATTCCTAGCCGATGCATTAGTAGAGCCGAATGAAAATGGCGAAGAGGTTGAGTCTATTCTTCCAGATTTACCTCTTGTTATTATCTCTGATGCTGAAAGAATGTTCTTAAAGGACCTCATTTCTGATACTCGAGCTAACTGGCTGCTTTCACCAGAGCTATGTCAAATATTATCTACTGAATTAAAAACTGTAGACACTACCTTTCCAAAAGGATCATGGACACGTGTTCCAACCATGACAAACGATACTCCGTTAACAATGCAAGTAATCACCCAGTGCTTACAAGCTATCCAAAATAACGAACGTATCATGATTCAAGATAAGGAGCTATCTCCTTGTCGGATAGAATACTCTGTAGGAAGCAATGGCTATACGCTTATTGCCTATGACCATGCAACGGATACCTTTTTAGACTATCCACTACGCAATGAATCTAATATCATAAAAACGGCTGCACCACGACTAGAAAATATAGAAACTATATATGCTAACTATAGAGATGAATCAAAGCGAACCGTAACATTTACCTTGCACGATGCAAACAATGCAGTTGATCGTTGCTTTAACTATTTTAGCAACTATACAATTCAAGCTAAAGATATCAACGATGAAGAGTTTACCATTGAAGTTAGCTATCTTCCCTTCCAGGAAATAGATATCTTACGACATTTATTAAAACTAGGCTGTGCAGTCCGAATTACAGATGATAGTCCGTTAAAAAAGCAACTAGAAACAATTTATAAAACAGCACTCATTCATGCCCCTAGTATCTAATATTTATAAAATTATATGATTAAAAGGACCTAGTCACATATCTCTATGCACTAGGTCCTTTAACTTTCTTGTATCCAAATCAAAATCTACACCAATTATACAATAATACTATGTACTAAAACTTAACGAATCCAAAAACCCGAGGTCACTTACTACGCTCTGTTCGAGATAGTATGAAGCCTGACATATGATTAACTGTCTATACAATTTAACAAAATAATTACTTTTCTAATCCAATTCTATACTTACTCAAAATATCACCACCTTACAAACTTTAACCGATCAACATACATAAATAAAATTACTCTTCAAGTGCATCAAGCACCGCTACTAAGACTGCTACTGCAGAATCCACTGCTAAAGGTGACATAACATCCCTCCTATCATTACAACTAAATATACTATTATTGGAATAATCCATTTCAATTAACGTTCATATACTACCTCCTATACTTAATGCTATATATATTTTCTATAATCCCCAATAAGCTACCAATGATTTAATGCAAAACTAGGATACCCTAAACATATTAAAATTATTACCGCTTATTGGCTGCATCTTTAGTATAGGATGAAATCTAATATAACCAAATTCAAAAAAACTAAGACTAAAAAAACGAGTGAATCAAAAAATTCACTCGTTTTCTATTAGATATAAAAATATAGTGCAATCCCTTATCACCTTTATTTACCTTCAATCTGTATAGATACCTGCAATATGGGGATTTCATCGTTGCGCTGTGCCGCTTCTACCTCACAGTCTGCGACATATATCATAACGGTAAGTACTGTTGCAACATGCAAAAAGAATCATTGGCGAAAGCCGAAGCATACTTGAAGTTTCAATACCGTAAACGGTAAGTACTGTTGCAACGTAATTGTGGAAGTGTGGATGCGTTCCTTGGTTGGTTTCAATACCGTAAACGGTAAGCACTGTTGCAACGATAGTCCAAACCCTAAGAATGAAGAACTTCCATTCTAGTTTCAATACCGTAAACGGTAAGCACTGTTGCAACTGCTTCAAAAATTGAAGCGCATTTTAATGGTAATTACGTTTCAATACCGTAAACGGTAAGCACTGTTGCAACGTATGATGACGGCCATATTCAAAACGAGGTACTAGCAAGGTTTCAATACCGTAAACGGTAAGCACTGTTGCAACGTATGATGACGGCCATATTCAAAACGAGGTACTAGCAAGGTTTCAATACCGTAAACGGTAAGCACTGTTGCAACTTTGAAACTGCGAATGTATCTAGTTTTACATTTGAATTGTTTCAATACCGTAAACGGTAAGCACTGTTGCAACTGAATTTTTCTGGCGTAAACATACGTCAATTAAGTTTCAATACCGTAAACGGTAAGCACTGTTGCAACCCTACACCATTTTCACTAAATACATCCTCAGCAATTTCCATCGTTTCAATACCGTAAACGGTAAGCACTGTTGCAACGCCATGTGGGTACGATACTGTTTGTTCTGATTAAGGTTTCAATACCGTAAACGGTAAGCACTGTTGCAACTTTTACTTTGGCCAACTTCAGACAATGTTTAATGAAACGTTTCAATACCGTAAACGGTAAGCACTGTTGCAACAGCGTGTCTTAGAAAGCCAGTATTCATGGGGCTTAAAAATAGGTTTTGGCAAACCTCACACCGTAAACGGTCAAATTGTGCTCCCATTGGCTCTAAAATGTCGATGAGCATAGGTAAATACTAGTGGTAAATGATTTTTCTAAGATTACAGTTATTATAAGGGTTTATAGATTTTACGTCAACAATTAAGTTCATTTTCTTTTCATTTGAGTTTAAAGAAAAATATAATCAATCATCTACCCTTATTACCCTTATTCTAAGACCATACCATAATATCCATGTCAATTCTTCTCATTTAATACCATATTTAAACAATTAAGATACTATCTACTATACCCAGATAAACAAGTAAAACTGTACAAAAAACTCTATCTATAAATTCAGATAAAGCCAATAATATATAAATATTAACTTTTTAACATTCATATATTTCTAGTGGAAACTATTCTATAATTTCACACTTCACACCACCCATACCAAGTGCCGTTTTAATACCAAGTCCAGTAAATTGACTATAATAACTCAATAGTGCCAAAATTTTTTGCAATTCTATATTTCTTTTAAATTGCATAACAATTTGACCTCGGAATCCTCTTATCTTTATGCCTTCAAGACTATAAATTCCCATACGTAGATTATAGTCTCGTATAAATACCCCCTTCTCAAAAGTATCTATAAGGGAATCAGCATCCATCGTTCCAAAAGTACTAAAGTGATTCCATTGACGTAATAAATAGCGGTATATATGAAATGCTTCGGGGAAGATTGTATATTGCTGATCTACTTTAAAACTTGTGGTACTCATGCACTGTAACTTAGTCTGAGAGTAGAATACATCACTACTCCAGAACTTATGTATCAAAGCCTCATAGGAGGTTTCTTCCAAAATAGTTCTATCTTTAATATATAAATAACCTCGCTTTTGCTTTAAGAAGATTTTCTCAGGCATTTCTAACGTAGGTCTTACTATACGATTAACTGCATCAGCTGTTACAGCTGAAAGACGCCATATATATTGTTTTTTATGTTTATCAAAGTAAATATATTGGCTATAAGGACGTAAACCAGTCTCATGTAATTGGCCTGCATACTCTGTTCCCACAAGCTCCATTAGTACACCATGTAAAACACTACCTATGGACTGTACAATTTTGATAGATAGATCTGCAACTATAACCAACTCTATAGACATAATCTCTACATTATCAGACAATAAAATCCCTCCTTTCTATGTTACGCATATCTGAATATATAACACCCACAATCTATCGTTTTCATTATATATTCATTTCTGATTAAAACCAATAGAAAACTATCTAATTTATACAAAAAGCCAGTATATCCACTAAAAAGAATATACTGGCTATATTTCTGTACTTATATGAGTTTTTGACATAAAAACCGTCCCCATAAGGGGATCATTTAATTTAACTTGTTACTTACTAGACTTTGATGTAATTCCTAATGCTATTACAGAGGCGTTTCCGTCCCCATCAGGGAATCATTTAATTTAACATGTACACACAAAAAGATTTAAACTCAAACCAAACTTGGAACTGTTTCCGTCCTCTAATGGGGAGCATTTAATTTAACTACAAGGCGAACCAAGCCGACGATTTGAGGTGAAATGATGAAGTTTCCGTCCCCTAATGGGGATTATTTAATTTAACCTTCGATGCATATCAAGACATCTTCAATGGTCAATATGGTGCGTCTCCGTCCCCTAATGGGGATCATTTAATTTAACGAGGAAATGTACAAAGATGCATTACGAAAAATTTCAAAAGGGTTTCCGTCCCCTAATGGGGATTATTTTATTTAACTATATTGCAGCGATTAGATAATTATTTTGCACCTTGGTCAGAACGTTTCCGTCCCCATTTGGGGATCATTTAATTTGACGCTCTAGAATACAATCGACAGTCAATTGAATACAATCACAGAGGTTTCCGTCCCCATCAGGGGATTATTTAATTTAACCTTTAAGCATTTTTCAGAATACTTAATAAGAATACTCTTAATTGTTTCCGTCCCCATCAGGGGATTATTTAATTTAACCCTGTCTTTGAAACAA
>ERZ772977.1233-NODE-1233-length-13495-cov-8.579836_pt1 | contig 13495 bp, 10 predicted proteins | sample MGYA00511131_ERZ772977 | MGnify/ENA primary metagenome ERZ772977 (study PRJEB29015, sample SAMEA2737935) | human oral metagenome | biome: human oral; feature: human-associated habitat; material: dental | place: China | collected 2151 ...
GCCGCGTCGAGCGCAAGCTCGGCAAGCTCGACGGCGTGAAGGCCGAGGTCAACCTGGCCACCGAGTCCGCGCGCATCACCCTCACCCGCCCCTACTCCGACCAGGAGCTGGAAGGCGTCGTCGGGGCAGCCGGGTACCAGGGCGCCGTGACCTCCCGCGTGGAGGACGGGGGCCCGGCCGGCAGCGCGGGCACCTCCCGAGTGGACGCCGCAGGGACGGCCGTGGGCGCCGCCTCCCGCGCCGACACCGTGGAGACGGCCGCTGACGCAGGGGCCTCCCGAGTGGACGCCGGGGTGGCCGCATCGGGCGCTGCCGCCCGCCAGTCGGGCCCCAGGGAATCCGTGGGCTCCGGGGACGCCCCGCAGCCGGGACCAGCGCCCGACGCCGCTGTGATCGCCCTGCCCGAGCGCCTCACGGGGGCACGGGTCCTGGGGGTCCTGGTCGTGCGCGACACCGTCAAACCGACCTCCCGCGCCGCCATCGCCCAGTTGCGCTCCCTGGGAATCGAGCCCGTGCTTCTCACCGGCGACAACGAGGCGGCGGCGCGCCACGTCGCCTCCCAAGTGGGCATCGACCGCGTCATCGCGGGCGTCCTGCCCGACGGGAAGCGGGCGGCGGTCGCCGAGCTGCAGGAGCGCGGCGCCGTCGTGGCCATGGTGGGCGACGGAGTCAACGACGCGGCCGCACTGGCGCAGGCGTCACTGGGGATCGCGATGGGCTCGGGCACGGACGTCGCCATCGAGGCCTCCGACATCACCCTGGCCGGATCCGACCTGGCCAGCGCGGCCACGGCGATCCGCATCTCGCGGCGCACGCTGCGCGTCATCAAGGAGAACCTGTTCTGGGCGTTCTTCTACAACGTCGCGATGGTGCCGCTGGCCATTGCGGGGCTGCTCTCCCCCATGTTGGCTTCCGCCGCCATGGCGTGCTCGTCGGTGTTCGTGGTCCTCAACTCCCTGCGCCTGCGCTCGGCGTCATGAGCTGCGGGCCCGCTCCCGTCCGTCTTCAGCATCCGTTCCCCCTGGTGCCGCACACAAGGGAAGGAATTAGGTAACACGGGGCCGCACACAAGGGCTTGATTCCGCCCTTGTGTGCGGCGCGTGTTTCGTAAATCGGGGTCCTTGTGTGCGTACCCGGGGGGCTGCGCGCAACACGGGGCAGTCGGCCTGGCGAGTGGCCCTTGGAAGAGGGTCGGCGCCGATTCCGGTAATCATGGTCGACGCCGGTGCCGACCACCATCATCGCCGCCGACAGCAGCGGCCATCGTCAGCGCCGTGGGCGTGTGCCCCGGGCGCAAGCACGAGCCGCGCTGAATCCCCAGCTCGGGAGCACCAGTGCGCGGTGCCAGCACGGCACGCAGAACAGCCTGCGATTTTACCATTTATTTATAATCTCTAGATGGATCAATGTAGTATAGGGGCCATCCACGAAGAACAGGACGCGTCATGAAGCCACTACGCACATGGCTCGCTGTAGCCGGAATCGTCGCCATCGGGGACCAGGCGTTCTTCGTCGTCCTGAGCCTATTCCTCCTCTCCTCCTACGGATCGGGCATCGCCGCCTCCTTCCTCACTGCCACGTCGGTCGCGCGCCTGGCGCTCATCCTGGTCGGCGGTTGGGCCGCGGACCGGTGGTCGCCCTACCGCTGCATCCAGGTGGGCTTGGTCCTGCGCATCGCCTCCTTCCTCATCGTGGGCCTGGACTCCCTGGGAGGGCCCAGTGTTCCGCTCCTGTCATGCGGCGTCATCCTCTTCGGGGCGGGCGACGGCCTCTACCTGCCGTCGTCAGGAGCGCTGTTGAAACGGCTCACCGACCACGGGGACTTCTCCCGCACCATCTCCTGGGTCCAGGTCATCACCAGTGTCGCCACGGGGCTCGCTGGCGCGACCAGCGGCTTCAGCTTCGAGGCCGTCCCGCTGCATAGCCTGTTCTTCTCCTTCGCACTGCTGGCGCTGGCCGCGTTCGCACTGTTCCACGCGATACCGGCCACCCCCTCGGGAGCGCCAGCGGCCGACCAAGACCCCGCGGACCTGTCCCCCTCCAGCACGACCGCCTCGCTGAGAACCGTCATGACGGCAAACGGCGGAACGGTCGCCGTTGGACTCCTCACGGCCCTTCTGATCGACGCGTCGTTATCGGGGGCATTGAACATCGTGCTTCCCGCACGCTACCTCGAACTGGGCTGGGGCGGCGGGAGCTTCGGCGTCGCGGTGTGCCTGTTCGCCCTCGGCGGCGTTCTGGGCGGAATCATCGCATCGCGCATCCCGGCGGACCGCCTGGCAGCGCGCAACGCGGTCATCAACGGCGGGATCCTCGTTTTCGCCGCGCTCACCTGCGCATTGTATTCCGCGCTTTCAGAACCGGTGTCACTGGCACTGGTGGCCGCCCTGGGGCTGTGCGCGGGAGTGGCCGCGCCCACTCTGATCGGCGACATCATGAACAACGCGCCCCCCGAGTTCGCGGGGCGCGTCTACTCCGCGATCAACCTGGTGACCTACGGTTCAGCGCCCATCGCCTATGCGGCATGCGGGTTCCTCATGGCCCGCTTCTCGACCGCAGCGCCCTTCCTGGTGGGGGCAGCGCTGCTCGCACTCGGAGGCGCTGTCAGGGCCGCCACGACCCCGAAACCGGAGTAGAACGCCTCAGCGACCGGGAAGCGTCCCCGCTGGCGCCGCCCGCCCCCGGCCTGGTGGGGCAGTACGCCCAGGCACGCGGCCAGAGGCGTCCCGGACCATCCGCCCGCAGGGCCCCGCGCCCAGTGAGCCGAGGCTGAGCCGGATCCGCCACCCCGCCCGGTTCACGAGGTGCGGTGCGCCACCTGGAAGCCGTTGCGCTCGAACACGAGCTCGTAGGAGTGCCCCGGGTGGGCGTCGGTGGCCCAGCCGACGGCGGTGACATCGCGCCCGCCCCACACGTAGGAGCGCTGGTCTACGACCACGTACTCGGGCAGCGGATCCATGTCTTTCGCGGACCCCACCCAGTAGACCTCGTGGTCGGGCACCATGCGGGCCATGAGAGTTATGTCCGTTTCCACGGCGCTTCCGGCCGGGACAGCGGCCATCGCCTGGTGGGCGGCCTCGGCCCGCGGGCCGTCCTGGCCGAAGCCGGACGAGGTCAGCTGCCACATCGGCAGCAGTGGCGCGGTCGCGGCCAGCGCGAGCAGCGGAGTCGCGACGCCGACGCTGATGACGCCCGTGCCCCACCAGGAGCTGAGGCGCTCGGCGCGCCACGCGGCGGCCCCCGCCTCGTCGGCCAGGGCACGGTCCTCGTCGGCGCTGCGCCGGTCGCGCCACCGGGCAGCGCGCCCGAGGACGTCCAGCAGGGCGGCGCTTGCGATGGGGACCAGGACCGCGTTGTAGTGCCACGAGCTCCACCCGTAGTAGAAGTCGACCGACCCCATGAACCGCCACGCCAGGGTCGGCACCACCAATGCGAACCACGGGGACGCGGCCCCCACGACGCCCGCGCCCAGCACGCACACGAGGACGGTCGCGATCTTCACGGACGGGAAGGTGAGGATCTCGATGAGGGAGGGCCACACCTTGGCCGCGGCGGCGCCCCCGGCGGAACTGCCCGCGCCCGTCGCGGACCCGTCCAGCGAGTACGCCCACGTGCCCGCGGGGTTGAGGGCGGGCAGGAGCACCTGGGTGGTGATCACGAAGGCCACCGCGCCGAATGCCGCGAAGGCCAGGGACTCCGCGAGCGCGCGCCGCCCATGGTCCCGCCTGCGCCAGGCGAGGACGAGGCCGGCGACCATGATCGTCAGCCCCAGATCCTCTTTGACCAGAACCAGCGGCGCCAGCCACGCCATGCAGGCGCGGTAGCGCCCCTGGGCGAAGGCGACGCCGCCGTGGGCGAGCATGGGCACCGCGAAGGCGATCTCGTGGAACTGCGCGCCGACGGCGCCCTGCAGGCCCCAGCCCAGGCCGTAGGCCAGGCCGATGACGAACCCCCCGGCACTGCCCGCCAGTCGGGTCGCCGCGCGCGTCACGGGCCAGGCGGACCAGGCGAGGAGGATGTTCTGGACGATGAGCAGGGTCAGGCCGGATGGGAACACGCGGTAGACGGGGCCCAGCAGGACCAGGATCGGGTGGAAGTGGTCGCCGAGCAGGTTGAAGCCGGGCCCTTTGATAGGAACGATGGGCCAGTGCCCCTGGGAGTAGGATTTGGCGGCCTCCGTGAAGATCGCCAGGTCCCAGCTGGGGGAGGCCATCATCCGCCACTGCCCGACGGAGAAGAGGCAGTACACGCCCAGAGTGAGCGCGCAGACCACTACGGGGACGGCCAGTTCGCGCGCGCGGCGGCCGATCGTTCCCACTGTGCCTCCTATGAGTCGGTCGTGCCCGCGTCCCCTTCCCCGCCGCGTTCGCGGGCCGGGCGCGGGTAGGGCTGCCCGATCGCCTGCGCCCGGGCGCTCCCGGCTCCCGCGGGCAGTGCGCCGCGGTGGAACGCCTGGCGGAGCACCGCCATCACATTATCAGCCATGCGGGCGGAGCGGTTCAACGAGCCGAGGGACTTGTCGGCGCCCGAATGCACGAAGTTGCAGGGGATCTCCACCACCGAGAAACCGGCGCACAGCACGTCGATGGTCATCGCGACCTCCAGGGCGTACCGGTTCAGGAAGGGCATCGCCGCTTTGAGCGCCTCCCGCGTGATGCACCTCTGGTAGGACATCGGGTTGTGCGAGTCCCACCCGGTCTTGCGGCGGATCAGGGAGCGCGCGATGCGCTGGGCGCGGGCGTTCTGGGCCTTCCCCTCGCCGGGCGGCACGGAGGAGGCGCAGTCCGCCAGCCCAGAGTTGACCGCCTCGACCAGGGCGGTCGCCTCGACGGCCGACTCGCCCAGGTCCGGGGAGAGGATGAGCAGGTGGCGGGCGGGCCCGTCTGCGCGGTCGCGCATGGCGGCCACCTTCACGCCCGTTTCGATGGCCGAGGCGCGGCCGCGTTCCACGGAGTGGCGCACGACGACGGCGCCGGCCGCCCGGGCGGCGCGGCCCGTGTCGTCGGCGGAGCCGTCGTCCACCACGATGAGCAGATCGACTCCTGGGATCGCGCGGCACGCCCGCACCGTCGCGGCCACGTCATGGCCGACGTTGTGCGCCGGTATGACGGCCGCGATCCTCTGGGGGGCCTTCCTGCCCGCAGCGCCTCGCGCATGGTTCACGGACAATATTGTAGGAGCGTTGGGCGCTGAAGGCCCGCTGTACTCCCGACGTGTGGCTGATTAAGCTGAGCTTCAGCGGATCGTCACCTGGCGGGAAACGAGCCCCTGGCGGACACGGCGCTCATCGGCGGTGAGGGCGTCGGTGAGCGTCAGCGCGCGGGCGAGCGCCTCGGCCATGGCGGCGACGCCTGGGGCCGCGTCCGCCGCCCCCACGCCCTCGCCGAGTTCGAAGACGGGGATCGGGATGCCGCAGGCGCGGAAGGCGCCGACGAAACGCGAGCCCTCGCCCACGTTCGCGCCGCCGTCAACGGCGAGGCGCGCGAGGGCCGTGAAGAGCGCGGACTCGTCGACGGCGGTCACGTAGCGCACGAAGTTGCGGTTCATCTCGCACCAGTAGGCGCCGGGCACGCCGGGGACGGCCTCGGTGGGGATGATCTCCTCGCGGTTGCGCTCCAGGGCGCGCCTGGTCTCGTCGTCGACCTCCTCGGAGGGGTCGAACCAGTAGGAGAAGTCGTCCTCCAGGGAGATGGAGGTGAAGCCCCGGGGGTCCAGGATGCCCTGGAGGCGCTCGGAGGGCTCGCGCACGTCCACGGGGACGACGCCCTCAGCGCCTTTGTCCTTCGCCGCGATGGCGGCCAGGACGGCGGCGCCCGCGTCGTGGGAGAGGTCCGCGGAGTTGAAGCGGGTCTGCAGGGCGACCAGGATGCGCCCGTCGGGGCGGATCATCGCGGGGTGCCCGTCGGGCAGCAGGGTCACGAAGTCGAACTCGACGCCGCCGTGGGCAGAGTCGGTGCGCGCGGTGAGCGTGGCGCAGGGGATGATCTCGCGCATCGCGACCAGCTCGACCTCCTTGGCCAGCCCCTCGTAGGGACGCGCCACGAAGGGGATCGGCGGCCGGTAGGCGGCGAGTTTGGCGGGATCGGTGACCTTCTTGCGGCGGCTTGCTTTACCCATGGGGGCAATCGTAGCGGTTCCGCCCGCCTCGCGAGGCGGGGGCAGCCCGCGAGGCGGGGGCCGCCGGGCGGCCGTGCGTCCTGCGCTCCACCCGCCCGCGCCCAGTGCGCGCAGGTGGATTGCTCTGTATCCAAATTCAATTCGAGCAAAGATTTCTCGATAAAAAATATCTCAATCATTCCTCTTGCATTAAGATAGGGGTCATGATCCTGCTGAGATTCACTTTCAGGAACCACCGGTCCTTCCGCGACGAGGCGGTCTTCGACCTCACGCGCCCCTCCCTGAAAACGCTGAAGCTTCCCGAGGGGACGCGCTGGGCCGATCACGTCCACCACGTCGACGGCGTGTACGGCGCGAACGCGTCGGGCAAGTCGAACCTGCTCGACGCCCTCAGTTACGCGCTCAGAGCCATCGAGAGTTCGGCGAGCACGTGGCTCGGAGCCCCCGGGTTCCCGAGGGCCCCCTTCGCGCTCGACCCCGCGCGCCTCGGCGACCCCAGCGAGTACGAGCTGGAGTTCGTCTCACGGGGGAGGCGCTACGATTACCGCTTCTCCGCCGACGCTGAGGGCATCTGCGACGAGAGCCTCAAAGTCCTCGGGAAGCAGCGGTGGACAACCCTCCTCAAGCGCACCCAGGACGGAAAGGTCTCACGAGTGAGCGGACTGACGCGCGTCGCACGGCGCGAGCTCGCGCTATCACGCGCCGCTGAAATGGACCATGAGGTCCTCGCGCCGATCAGGCGGGACCTCGTGGAGGGCTTCGACGTGTACCGCGTCGGGGACCATGAGGTGCGCGCACGCGTCGAACAGATCACCGAACTGCTCGTCAAGGGCAGACTCGAATTCGATGAGCTCGTCGCCCTCGCCCGGATCGCCGATACGGGCATCACCCGCATCCGCGTCGAGGAGCGCGAAGTCCCCGAAGAACTCCGCGAATTCTTCCGCAGGCTCATGCAGCGGGACAAACAGACCACCCAGGATATGACGGACACAAATGGCGACTCGAACCAGCAGACCGAAGCTGAGGACGCGCGCCTGGCCCGGGAGTTCATCGCCCGCAGCCTGGCCTTCACCCACGGCCGGGAGGGGGCGGACCTGCGTGAGCGCGACGAGTCCACTGGGACGATGGCGTGGCTGGCCCTGGGCACCGCGGTCCTCGACGCCCTGAGGAACGGGAGGGTCCTCGTCGTCGATGAGCTCGGCGCAGCCCTGCACCCCGATCTTTCCCGGATCATCGTCGACTGGTTCGAGGACCCCGATGTCAACGCCACTGGCGCGCAGCTGGTCTTCACCAGCCACGACATGTCCCTGATGGGCACGGGCAGCGGCGAGCTGGCGAAACGCGAACAGGTGTGGCTGGTGGAGAAGGACGCGGAGGGCGCCTCGGAGCTGGTCAACCTGGGCGAGTTCGCCCTGCTGCAGCCGAAGAGCAACGTGCCCAAGCAGTACCTGGAGGGGCGTTTCGGCGCGGTGCCCTACACGGTCCCCTCCCTCATCCACAACCTGCTCGACCGGAAGGGGGAATGAGGGACAGTGGGAAGTCGGAGGAGCAGACCCCGGAAGCAGCGGAAACGCCAGCGCCTCCCAAGGTACCTGGTGGTGACCGAGGGCGTCACCGAGCAGGAGTATCTTGAGCGCCTGCGCCAGCGCATCCGCAGCCGCCACGTCGCCCTCGACATCAAAGCCGGCGGCGGAGAGCCCTCGCGGGTGTTGAAGGAATGCAGGAAGTCGCTCCGCTCAGGGGACTACGACGGCGCCGTCATCGTCGTCGATGTCGATCAGCACGCCGCACTCGACGCCGTTCTCACCGAGTGCCGGAGCAGCGGCATCACCGCCATCGTCACGAATCCGTGCTTCGAACTGTGGCTGCTCTGGCACAGCGAGGACCAACGCGCCCACATCGACCCCAGGAAGGCGGGCGAACGGTTGCAGTCGCTGAAGCACGTCGATGACGGGGACGGGAAGCACCTGACGGACAAGTTCCCCATCGAGGGCCACACCGAAGCCGCTGAACGGGCCCGCCGCGCGTGGAACGGGCTGGCAGTCAACGAGCGGGGCCCCAATCCCTCTTCCGCGATGCCCTGGTTGATCGACCTGCTGGAGAACGGGCCGCAGGAGTAGCACCCTGTCATGAACGCCAGGTCATGCTCGCCGGGGCCGCCCGCTCCGGCGAGCCCGGACGCGCGTCTACCCGGTCACGCGCGGAGCACCGGGCGCGCGCCGCGGGCGTAACGTTGGGGCATGAGTGTTGTGCTGAAGCGAGTGTATGAGGAGCCCTCCCCCGACGACGGCTACCGGGTGCTGGTGGACCGCCTGTGGCCCAGGGGCGTGCGCAAGGACGAGTTGGACTACGACGAGTGGGCGAAGGACGTGGCGCCGTCTGCGGACCTGCGCAGGGCGTGGCACCACGGGGAGATCACCGACAGCGCCTTCCGCCAGGAGTACGCCGCGCAGCTCGACGGGAACCCGGGCGTGGCGGCGCTGGCGGAACGGGCCCGCCGGGGCCGGGTCACCCTGTTGTTCGCGGCGAAGGACACCGCGCGCTCGCACGCGCACGTCCTCAAGGCGGCGATCGAGGCGGCCGGGGCCACAACCGCCGGGTGACCGGCGGCTCCACCCACTCCGCGGACAGCTGCCCGCCCGCTGCCCCCCTGCGCGCCGAACGCCGCGCTCCGGTCGGGCGGAGGGCGGCCCCCGCCTCGGAACCCGCCTCAGTCGTGCGAGATGGCCCTCACCGCTCCCAGGCCGGAGCGGTAGGACTCCAGGAAGCGCTCGTACCCGGCGACGCCCTCGGCGGTGGGCTCGCAGGTCACGGCCCGCGCCCCGGTGAACACGCGGGAAGCCAGGTAGTCCGGCAGGGACAGGCCGTGGGAGTCGGCGGCGTAGCGCGCCAGGACGGCGATGCCCCACGCTCCGCCCTCGCCCGCGGTCTCCCCCACCGTCGTGGGGATCCCCAGCGAGTCGGCGAGGAGCTGCTGGGCGACGCCCGGGGTCTTGAAGAGCCCGCCGTGGGCGAAGAGCCTTTCGAGGACCACGCCCTCGCCGCGCAGGACGTCCACTCCGACGCGCATCGGCGCGAAGACCGTCATGAGTTGGACGCGGAAGGCGTTCGCCAGGGTGAAGGCGGCGTCCGGCGTGTGGGAGAACAGGGGGCGCGCGGACTCCAGGCCGAGCAGGGGCTCGCCGGAAAGGGTGTTGTAGGCCAGCAGGCCCCCTCCGTCCGCGTCGCCGGTCATCGCGTTGCGGTAGAGCAGGTCGTAGGCCGTGGAGACGGGGACCTCCGTGCCCGCCAGGCGCGCGAACTCGACGAACAGGGAGACCCACGCGTCGATCTCGGAGGAGCCGTTGTTGGAGTGGACCATCGCGACCGGCGAGCCGTCGGGGGTGGTCACCATGTCGATCTCCAGGTGGAGGTTGTCCAGCGCCTTCTCCAGGACGACCATGAGGAACACGGAGGTGCCGCAGGAGATGTTGCCGCTCTTGGGGGCGACGGCGTTGGTGGCGACCATCCCCGTCCCGGCGTCGCCCTCGGGCGGGCACATGGGGATTCCGGGCAGCAGGGCCCCGGTCGGGTCGATCAGGAGGGCCCCCTCCTCGGTGAGGGCCCCCGCATCGTCGCCGGCGGACAGGACGGTGGGCAGGAGCTTGGCGAGGTCCCAGGGCACCAGGCGGTCGACCAGGTTCGCGTAGGCGGACAGGCACCGCGCGTCGTAGGAGCCGGTGGCGGGGTCGATGGGGAACATGCCGGAGGCGTCGCCGACGCCCAGGACGTGGCGGCCGGTGAGCTGCTCGTGGACCCATCCGGACAGCGTGTTGATGGAGGCGACGCGCATGACGTGGGTCTCGCCCGAGCAGATCGTCTGGTGGAGGTGGGCGACGGACCAGCGCAGGGGGATGTTGACGCCGAAGAGCTCGGACAGCTCGGCCGCGGCCTCGGCGGTGTTGGTGTTGCGCCAGGTGCGGAACTGGGCGAGCTGGCGCCCTTCCGCGTTGAAGGCCAGGTAGCCGTGCATCATCCCGGAGACGCCGATGGAGCCGTAGGTGGTCGGCGTGAGCCCGTACTCGTCGCGCACGTCGTCGACCAGCGACGCGTAGGCGCTGCGCAGCCCCGCGCGGACCTCGTCGAGGGAGTAGGACCACAGGCCGTCGTCGAGGTGGCTCTCCCAGCCGTGCGAGCCCGAGGCGAGGACCTGGTGATCGGGTCCGATCAGAACGGCTTTGATGCGGGTGGAGCCGAATTCGATTCCGAGTGCGGTGTCGCCGTCCTCGATGAGTGCTCTCGCGTCGGTGGTCACTGTGTCCTCCGTGGTCGTCGTCGACGAGGCCGGGGCGGGTCCCCGGGAAAGTCTGCTGTTAACGGTAACACCAAGAGCGCGGCGCCGGTAGATTCTCGGAAAGCAACTCAGAGGAGCCCTGCGGGCGCCGGTCGCCCCAGCGGCCCGCGCCTGAACAGCAGCCCGCAAACAGGGCGGCGCCGGGACAGCCGGACCGCAACCAGGGCAGCCGGACCGCGCCTTCGCGGTCATGGGCGAATGGCTCAGCGCGCCCCGTCCGCCCCGCAGCGCTCCAGGACCACGCGCATGACGGCGGCGGCCCCGTCGTTCTCGACGGCGGCGGTGACGTGGTCGGCGCAGGCGCGCACCTCCTCGGTGGCGCCGCCCATCGCGGCGCCGAAGAACGCCCACTCGATCATCGCGATGTCGTTGGTGCCGTCGCCCACCGCGACGGTGCCGTCCCGGGGGACCCCCAGCCGCGAGCGCAGCCACTCCAGGGCACTGGCCTTCGTGGCGCCCAGGGGGCCGATGTCCGCCCACGAGGTCCATCCGACGAAGACCTCGTAGCGGTCGGCGGCGCTCAGGGAGTGGATGGCGCGGTCGAACTCCTCGCGCCCCATGCCGGGCGCCCGGACGACGATCTTGGGGGTCGGGGTGGAGCGCATGCGCTCGAGCGGGATGATCTCGGACCCCTGCTCCAGCTCCCCGGGCGGGAAGGGCGCGGACAGCAGGCGCTTGGCCCCGGGGACCGCGGAGTAGAAGACCGCTTCCGGCATCGCCTCCAGGGCGGAGTCGATCAGGGGCGCGGGGTCGAGGAACTCCTGCCGCACCACCTCCACCCCTCCCCCGCTCACCCTCAGGACGGTGGCGCCGTTGTTGCACACGACCCACCCGTCGGTGAAGCCGAGCTCGTCGAGGACGTCGAACATCTCGTCCTCGGGGGCGCGGCCCGACGCGATGACGACCTGGGCGCCCGCCGCGGCGAGCTCCCGGATCCCGGCGCGCACGTGGTGGGAGGCCCCCCTGGGGGTGAGGACGGTCCCGTCGATGTCGAGGGCCACCATCGCCTTGTCCGCCTCGTGGGGGAAGGCGGGGGGCAGGGCGCGGCGGACCCCGTCGACGACCTCGGCGAAAGGCCGGGTCGGCTCGCCGGAGCCGGGCACCGTCAGGAAGGACGCCTCGGCCATGTCAGCGCACCGGCTCGAGCGCTTCGACGCCGCCCAGGTAGGGGCGCATCGCCTCGGGCACGCGGATGGAGCCGTCGGGGCGCTGGTGGTTCTCCAGGAGGGCGACCAGCCAGCGCGTGGTGGCCAGCGTTCCGTTGAGGGTGGCGACGGGGGCCGTGCCGTCCTCGCGGCGCTCGCGAATGCCCAGGCGGCGGGCCTGGAAGGTCGTGCAGTTCGAGGTCGAGGTGACCTCCATGTAGCGCTCCTGGGTGGGCAGCCACGCCTCGCAGTCGAACTTGCGGGCGGCGGAGGTGCCCAGGTCGCCGGCGGCCGTGTCGATGACGCGGTAGGGCAGCTCGACCTTGGCCAGCATCTCTTCCTCCCACGCAAGGAAACGCTGGTGCTCCTCGGCGGCGTCCTCGGGGCGGCAGTAGCTGAACATCTCGGCCTTGTTGAACTGGTGGACGCGGATGATCCCGCGCGTGTCCTTGCCCGCGGCGCCCGCCTCGCGCCTGTAGCACGTGGACCAGCCGAGGTAGCGCTTGGGGCCGTCGCTCAGATCCAGGATCTCGTCTGCGTGGTAGCCGGCCAGGGCGACCTCGGAGGTGCCCGTCAGGTAGAGGTCGTCGGCGGGCAGGTAGTAGATCTCGTCGGAGTGCTCGCCCAGGAAGCCGGTGCCGCCCATGATCTGGGGGGACACCAGGGTCGGGGTCATCATCGGGACGAACCCGGCCCGGTGGGCCTGGTCGAGGGCCATCGACATGAGCGCGAGCTCCAGGCGGGCGCCGACGCCCTTGAGGTAGTAGAAGCGCGCGCCCGACACCTTCGCGCCGCGCTTCGTGTCGATCGCGTCCAGCCCCTCGCCCAGGGCGAGGTGGTCCTTCGGCTCGAAGCCCTCGGCCGCGAAGTCGCGGGGGGCGGGCCCCTCGTGGCGCAGCACGGTGTAGTCGTCCTCGCCGCCGCGGGGGACGCCGTCGAGCACCAGGTTGGGCAGTTGGCGCGCGAGGCGGTCGGCCTCGGCGCCGGCGGCGTTCGCCCGGGCCTCGGCGGCCTTTACCTGTTCGGCGAGCTCTTTGGCCTTGGCGAGGATCGCGGGGCGCTCCTCCTTGGAGGCCCGTCCGACGGACTTGGAGACCTCCTTCTGGGTGGCGCGCAGCGATTCGAACTCCTGCAGGGCCCCTCGGCGGGCGGCGTCGGCCTCGATGATCTCGTCGACGAGGCCGGGGTCGGCTCCGCGGGCGCGCTGGGAGTCTTTGGCGGGTTCGGGGTTCTCACGCAGTGCACGCACATCAATCATGCACTCATCCTAGGCCACCCGGTGGCGATCCCGATTGCGCGTCCACCCGGCCCCGGGGCGGTCGGGCGCCCGGCAGGAGGAGGCGTTGCTGCCCCCGCCCCTATGGCTTACCTGCTGGTAACCAGAGGTATTCCGCGGAATATAATCAACTCTTGAAACTGTGTGTACTCCTTACCACAGTTATCCACCTTTGGTGCGTAATCTTGTGGACGACGACCACGCGCCGTCAGCGGCCATCTCCACACGGAAGCCCGCCCCACGGCTACTCTGGGCGCATGAGCATTCCCAAGTGGTTAGTCGCGGCGGTCCTGGGCGCCAGCGCCATCGGTGCAGGGCGCGCGGCCGTCGCCCTGACGAGACGGGCGAGGAGGCGATCAGCGCTCTCGGTCCCCTCTCCCCCCGCCGACCCCGCCGAGGGGCTGCTGCGCCCCTGGATCGTGATGAACCCGTCGAAGCACGAGGACCCCGCGGCGTTCCGCGCGCTCGTGGACCGCGCCGCGATGGACCTGGGCGCCGGCCCGCCCCACTGGTTGGAGACCACGCGGGAGGATCCCGGGGCGGGCCAGGCCGTCGAGGCCGTCTCACGGGGGGCGGCCGTCGTGATCGCGGCGGGCGGCGACGGCACGGTGCGCGCGGTCGCCG
>ERZ772977.1235-NODE-1235-length-13475-cov-10.706855_pt1 | contig 13475 bp, 14 predicted proteins | sample MGYA00511131_ERZ772977 | MGnify/ENA primary metagenome ERZ772977 (study PRJEB29015, sample SAMEA2737935) | human oral metagenome | biome: human oral; feature: human-associated habitat; material: dental | place: China | collected 2151 ...
AATCACGCCGACCTCCACCATGCCCGAGACCGGCGGCCGACTTAAAAGTGCGTGGAACGACCACCTCTCCCGTCCCGCCGCGAAATCGGTCAACCAGTCATCGGGACGACCGGCCCCGCACCAGCAGGCACGACCGCCAGACCCTGCCGGACCCGCCCCGCACCGGAACGCCAACGTACCTTCCCAACATGAACGTACCCTTCTCCCATCCTTCTGAGCTCCACCCCCAGAAGAACGGGAGAAAAGCACGTCCACGTCGGAACGCCCGCGCCGCCAGGCCCGCCCCACCCAACACAGCCCACCCGGCGAGGCGCGCCGGGCAGGCACTCCAGCGGCACGGCGGCCCCTACCGGCCCGACGCCAGCCGCGCCCCACGCGCACGCCCCATACGCACACCCCATGTCGAGATCGACATTCCCGTACGAGATAGACGGCGACACCGCCAACCTCATCCGACAATGTCAATCTCGACGGGGAGAGCGCCCGCGCATCGCTGCGTTCCGCTCGCACTCAGCCCGCACACCAAGCCTGGTTGCACATGGGAGAAAGGCGCCCTCATGAAGCAAGGGCTACTTTTCTTTGATATTCCAGTGCTTACTCTAGTCCATCAAGGTCAGTTGACGGCCTCCCATGTGCGCAGACCCCCTCTGCGCACATGGGAGCGGCTCCTCTTTGGCGGACGGTATGTCAATTCCGCATGATTCCGCGGTTCTTGAAGCGACGTGCCACACATGAATGTGCAGCTCCACCGGCCCGGCACCTACAGGATCCTCCACGGCCGCGTCGATGCGGGCCGAGCCTCCGACCAGTGGCCACGGAGACGACGGGATCTCTACAGGACGGCTATCACCCGCGCCGCGGGGCCAGAGCCGCCTCGTAGGCGTCGACGTCCTCCTGCGCGAATGCGCAGATGACAACGCGCAGCCCGGCGTCGGGGTGCGCGCTCAGCCACTGGTCGATCACCGAGACCACCAGCGGGGCGGCCTTCTCCTTGGGGTAGCCGAAGACCCCGGTGGACACCGAGCACAGGCCGACGGAGTCCAGTCCCGCCTCGACGGCGGCATCAAGAACGGAGCGGTAGGAGCTCGCCAGGAGAACCCGGTGCTCCTCGGCGACCTCGCCGTCGACGACGGGCCCGACCGTGTGGATGACGTGCTCGGCCGGCAGGTGGTGCCCGTCGGTGAGCAGGGCCCGGCCGGTCTCCTCCGGGCGGCCCCCGCGCCCCTGCATGTACTCGGCGCACTCGGCGCGCAGACCCGGCCCGGCGACCGCGTGGACGACGTTGTCGATGCAGGTGTGACCGGGAACCCGGCAGCCGAGCATCTCGGCGTTGGCGGCATTGACGATCGCCCCGGCTCGCAGCGTCGTCAGGTCGCCCCGCCACAGGGCGACGCTGCGCCCCATCAGCCCCTCGACGCCGTGCGTGGCGGACAGGGTCGGCAGGGTCTGCGCGTCGGGGGCACCGGCGTCGAGGACGCGCTGGGCGACCTCTGCGGCGAGCATCTCGTCGAGGTCCTCGCGGACGTCGTCGTCGGGGACGGGCCTGGGCGGGCGGATGGTGAGCAGCCCGTCGAGGAGGCGGCGCAGCTCGACCGGCGGAAGCTCGGCGAGCGCGGCGGGCGGCGGAAACGCGGCGACGTCGCCCGCTCGGACCGCCTCGGTGGCGAAGTACTGCGTGAGGCGGACCAGGCGAGCGACGTCGGCATGTGCGGTGGGCGACATGAGCCCAGGCTATCGGGCGGCCGGCGTCGACGGCCGGGGCTGCGCCGAGGCCCGACGGCGGCACGTCCGCGGGCACGACCTCGGGGCGAGCCGATCTCGACGCGGAAGCGAACCGAACTCGGTGGGCGCGCGAGGGCCCGGTGCGACGCGCGTCGCACCGGGCCCCGTCGGCGCCGGAGGTATCAGGCGCTGTAGTTCTGGGCGGAGAGGAACCAGCTCTGCTGCTCCAGACGCTGGGTGTAGTCCTCAAGAATGCCGGAGGAGGAGGGGTCGGCCTCGTCGACGGCGTCGTGGATGTCGCGCAGGGTCGTGGTGACCGCGTTGATGGCGGCGACGATGTAGTCGACTGCGTCGGAGGTGATGACGCCACCCCCGGGGGCCTCGGGCACCGAGGTCTGCGAGGCGACCGTCGAGGGACGGGCGTCGGGGTAGGCGTTAATGGCGCGCATGCGCTCGGCGAGATCGTCGGAGCCCTCGCGGGCGATGTCGACGACCTCGTCGAGGTTGAGGTGGAGGTCGCGGAAGTTCGGGCCGACGACGTTCCAGTGGATCTGCTTGCCGACCAGGTGCAGGGCGGTGATGTCGATCAGGGCGCGCTGAAGGTCGGCGCGCAGCTCAGAGGACGCTGTGAAGGCAGGGGAGACAGGCGGATTCTTGACAGTCTTAGCGCTCATGGGAGCAACTTTACAATCAAGGGTGCCCAATGGTCGGGCCTTATCGCTCTCAGGGAACACAGCGGAGGCTCACCTTCGCACGCCCGATCGCCCCTCACCTTCGGCTCCTTCGCGCCAGGCGCCTGCGCACCGCCCCTCAGGCCTGACCGCCCGCCCGTTCCTCGGCGATCTTCTCCTTGAGCTCGGCCATGTCGAGCTCGCGAATCTGGTCGATGAGGGCGTCCAGCGCCCTGGCCGGCAGGGCGCCCGCCTCGCGGTAGACGAGGACGTCGTCGCGGAAGGCCATGAGGGTCGGGATGGAGGAGACGCCCAGTGCGCGCGCCAGCCCCTGCTCGGCCTCGGTGTCGACCTTGGCGAAGGTGATGTCCGGGTTGGCCTCGGAAGCCTGCTCGTAGACCGGGCCGAACTTCATGCACGGGCCGCACCAGGCCGCCCAGAAATCGACCAGGGTGATGCCCTCCCCGCGGACGGTGGAGTTGAACTGCTCGCCGGTGATGTTCGTGGTGGCCACGGGACTCCCTTCGGGTGACGCGCTCGGCGGCGCGTCATGGTGCTCGACTCGTTCGATCGTTCAGTCAAGCCCAACACCTGCCAACGTTGCCCCTATTCCGTGCCCGGCATCATCGGGCTCATCGGGGACTACGGCGCCGTCGGAACGACCGGGACCGAGCAGCACGACGGCGGACCGCACCCGGAAGCACTTGCACGCCACTAACTTAAAGACTTAAGTTACTGGTATGGACCTGGCCCACGAGCTGCACGACCTCGTACTCACGCTCGACCGGCGGGCGGAGAAGATGCTCGCGCCGCACGGACTGAGCTACAACCGCTACGTCGCCCTCGTGATCGTCTCCGAGCACCCGGGCATCACGGGGCGCCACCTCGCCGACGCGCTCCGGGTCTCCGAGGCCGCCGCGAGCGGCATCGTCCGCTCGCTCATCAAGGCGGACCTGGTCGACGACGTCGCCCCCACGGGCTCAGGACACGTGCGGCACCTACGCATCACCCCTGCGGGCTCCGCCCTCCTGACCCGGTGCTCGCAGATGCTCGGATCGTCACTGGACGACAACGCCCGAACCATCGGGATCGATCCGCAGTCACTGGCGCGCACCGTCCGCGCGCTGCACGACGAGGTGCGCACGACCAGGAGGCCGCGGCCGTCTCCATCGACTACATCGGCATCGGAAACGCACCAGAAACCAGAAAGCTGACTCATGATGACCACCCTCGCCGTCCTCGCCCTCGTTCTGGGGCTCGTTCGGCTCGTCATGTTCTTCGCCCTCCACCTCGTGCCGAGCGACTACAACATCGTGAATCACGCGGTGAGCGACTACGCGGTGGGCCCGACCCGTCGGCTCTCGACGGCCATGACCTGGGTCTCCGCCGTGTTCTGGGTCGTGCTCGCCGGAGCCGTCGCCGTCGGCCCTCCCTCGCCGGAGAAGGGCGTGGCGGCCTGGCTCCTCGTCCTGGCCGTCATCTTCGTGATCATGCCCTTCATCCCCACCGATATCGAGGGGCGGCCGGCCACCGTGATCGGGCGAATCCACCTGGCCGCCGCGGTGGCGTGGTTCGCCATCGGCTACTCCTGCATGGGCGACGTCGTCAGGCTGCTCCGCCCGACCGCGCCGCAGGGTCTCGCCTCCCTCCTCGTCGACGCCCGCTGGGTGACGATGGCGTCCCTCATCGCCCTGGTCGCTGCGCTGGTCATCCACCCGATACGGCGGTACGCCTTCGGCATCTCGGAACGGGTCTTCCTCCTGGCCGTCAACGTCTTCTACCTCGGCGCCGCCCTGGGCCTCGCGCTCGCCTGACAGCCGTTCCAGAACGTGCTCATCACGTGCCTCCAGGCCTAGATAAGCGATGACGGGCTGAGCGGCGCTTGGCGGTGAAGAAAGGGCGGCTCCTGGGTTCTTTTCACATCGGCCGCCGTCCCGCACTCGCCGCAGAACCGCAGAATCACACCGATCCCCGCTGCGCCCAGGGCTGACGGGCGCCTTAAAGCGCGGGAGTCGCCTTCTTCCGGTCGAGGATGGCCTCCCAGGGGGTCTCGGAGGGTCTCGGAGGGTCTCGGCGAGCTGACGGGGCACGGCGACGGGCGGGCACGGCGAGCAGAGCGCATGGCCCAACGTGAACGTACCTTCGTCACGTGAACGTATTTTTCTCCCATCCTTCTGAGCTCTACCCCCAGAAGGATGGGAGAAAAATACGTTCACGTTCCGGCGTGGGACCGGCCCGCAGGGCCCGGCGGCCGCGCCCGCCGAACTGGCAGCCGATCATCTCGCTGGCTGACTGGCTCCGGGGTGGGAGAAGTGATCATCCCACGCACCTTCAAGCCGCCTGACGGTCTCGGGAGCGACAGCGATCGGGGTGATTCCGCGGTTCTGCAGCCCGGGCCGAACAGTGCGGCGCGCTGAAATTGCGCAGGATGATCGCTTCCCGGGACGCAGCGGCACCCGGCGGGCCGGACCGATCTCGGGCCGTCAGGCCGGCACCTCGGACCGACCTCGGCCAGGGACCCAGGAACAGCGCCGGGACCGCGAGGCACCAAGCAGCCGGGCACGCCGGCGGACCGGGCGTCGTTTGCTGCGCTCCTTTTTGTCCCTGGCCAGCTTCTTCGCCCCGTGCAGTAAAGGAGCGCAGCAAGCGGACTGGGCGCCCCCTCGGAATCACTCATCTAGTGCGTGATGGGAAGCGCGGTGCGGCCCAGATCTCGGACAGAGGCGAACAGCGAGTCCTCCCCGGCCTTCACCTCGACCTGGCAGATCACCGAGTCCCCCGATGCCCGGTGAGTCACCTTGATATCGCGAGCGTCGGTCCCGGCGTCGCGGCGAGCGAAGGACCTGTACATCTCATCGCAGCTCACGTCCACGGTCCCCGCATAGAATATCTCTGCGCTATGGTTGGCATCGCACGAGACGGCCTGGCCCTGGCGGCTGAGGCACCGTCGGAGCTGCCCGCCGTCCCTGTAACCGTTCCGGTCGGCGTCGGTCGTCCACAGTCCCTTGAGAGAGACCGTGGGAAGATCGGATCCGGTCGCGCTTGTGATGGCGCACAGCGACGCACTGCCGTTGAGCGGCTCAACAGCGAGATCTGCATTGAGCAGGTCGACTCCGGGCACTCCCCCAAGATACGCCACGAGGGAGTCGGTGTCGCACGACGCACCCTCTGCCGGCGGGTATACCTCCCGGGTGTGCCTCAGGGTGCACGCGACCTCGGCGCCGTCCCGATAGCACCCCGCAGTCGGCTCCGCGGCCCCCGAGGGCTCCGGGGCGGGCGCCTCAGTCGCGTCTCCCGCATCCCCGCCATTCGAGGCGCCCTCCTCGGCCGGCATGGCGGAGGCCGAGGGCCGAGACGTCTCGGGCGAGGACAGGCCGCACCAGCCCCACCCGAGACTGCGGCAGGCCGATACAGCACCGGGAAAACCGGTAGCGAACGTCACGATCACACCCATCGCAGCGATGGCCAGCGCGATGTCGATCTCCACCTTTCGAATGACGCGCAGTCCCCGGAACCACTTCACGACCCCTTGCATAACGGATTACGGCTCGAGTGTCATTCCGTAAAGAACACCCGTGATCGGGTTATCGCAGGACCCGCCCTTCTTCGTCTGGCACGTGAGGACGATCTTGAGGGCGTTCACGTTCGAGACATCCACCTCAACGGGCCGGGTCTCGTTGAAGGGGACCTCCGCGATGCTGTCACTGTCGCCGTTCTTGAACACCTCGACCCGGAGGATCTCGTCCGACGACTTCGAGTCGTTCGCCTGGCCGACATTGAACGTCAGCCCGTCATACCGGTTCGCCAGCCTCAGCTCGACCTCGACCTTTCCCCCGCCGGATCCGATGAACGCCCCCACACCCCTCTGATCGGTGAGCGTCGCCACGTTGTACAGGCCGTCGTTCAGGACGCGCTTGTCGGGCTCGAAGAAGTCGTTGACCGTCAGGTCGCGCCCCGGGGTGATGGTCGGCGCCATGGAGCCCGGCGCGGAGCTCCCCCCTCCCGACGGCGTCGTCGGGCCTCCGGACGACGGCGAGGGCGCGTCCGTGACAGCCGTAGGCGAGACCGGAGCCGAAGATGCCGGAGCGTCGGGGGACGGCGTCATCCCCTCGGCAGATGACGCCGACGGCCCCGCAGCGGGCCCCGCACCGGAATCGTCACCTCCGCCCGAGCAGCCGGAGAGCGCTATAACGACGACGGCGACAAGAGCGGTCGCCTTTCAGGGAATATCAGGGACATATTTGAGTGTCACCCCGCGAGCATATCAGAAGGGAATTCTGGTCACAACAGCCGGTCGTCTCCGGAACTGATGACCGACCACGCGCATCAGAGGAATCAGAGGGAGGGGCCGCCCCGACATCGAACGACACTCCATCAGCATTCAAGCAGCATCCTACCGTGACCCGCCACGCATTTCCCGAATAGTAACTGGATCGTGATTCCATGTCGTCCGAAGAATCACCTCGCGGCGAGTCGCCCGCACCGTCCAATCGCAGCGCGGCAGGAGCCCTCTCGAGCACAGTGGGTACACAGTGGGTACATTGGACGGCGTGGAGCCACGCACAGGCAGCACGAGCAGTACAGGCGGCACAGGCACTCCCCCGGCCGCGCCTCCAGACGCTCCCTTCCTGGACAGGCTCGCATCCGCCGACCTCACGGCCCGCGAGCGCGACGTCGCCCGCTTCTACGAGGACTCCCTGCCGGGCGCGGCCCTGCTCAACCTGGAGGAGGTCTGCCGGGGAGTCGGCGTCTCCTCGGCCACGGTCGCCCGGTTCGCGCGCAAGCTCGGCTACGCCGACTTCCGGGCGATGAGCCGCAGCCTGCGCGCGGGCGTCCGCCAGGACCTCTCCCTGCCGGTGGACCGGCTCCGGTGGCTCGACGACGGCGAGGAGCGCGCGCCCGAGTCGGTCCTGGCCCATCGCGTCCACCTGGCCCAGACCTCCCTGTCCGCCTCCCTGACCTCCATCGACGAGGCGGCCTTCGTGCGGGCCTGCGAGCTCGTCGCAGACGGGGGCAGGCCCCTCTACCTCGGCGCCGTCGCCTCCGGCCAGCCCCTGCTGCACCACTTCCGCCTGCTTCTGGCCTACCTGCGGACCGGCGTGACGCTCCTGGACGGCACCGACCGCTGGGCCCACGCCGCGGCCGGGATTGACGCCGACTCGGTGGTGCTGGCGGCCGCCTTCGACCGCAGCCCGGCCCCGGTGAAGGCCCTTCTGCGTCTGGCGCGCCGTCGGGAAGCGACCTCGATCCTGCTGACCAACCGGCGCACCGGCCCGCTGCCGCCGCTGGCCGACGTCCTGCTGACCACGACCTCCCCCGCCCAGGACGCCATGTTCCGCACCCGGGCGGCCACGCTCGTCGTCCTGGAGGCGCTGCTCGACGCCGTGGCGGCCCGCCGGCGCTCCGGGCGGCCCCGCCGCGGTGAGCGCGCCGAGGCGATCGAGGAGGCCTTCGGGCTCTTCGGCGGCTACCTGCCGTCCTGACAGCGACCCGTTGCGCCGCGTCTCCCGCGACGGGCGGCCCGGAGATCGCGTCCCGAACGCGCCCCGCCCTGTCGAGATTGACATTGTCGGATGAGGTCGGCGGTGTCGCCGTCGACCTCATCCGACAATGTCAATCTCGACGGCGGTGGACAGCGCGCAGCACAGGCCGTAACTTTTCTCCCACAGTCTCACCGAAGGCGTCAGTCCACTGACGCACCGGCCCGGAGGCAGGCGCCTCGTCGTCGTCCTCCGCAGCGAGAGGAGCGCCCATGCCAGCCAAGCTGTCCGTCATCGCGGACCCCCTGACCAACCGCGGCACCGCCTTCACCGCCGAGGAGCGCCGCCGCCTGGGCATCGTCGGCCGCTTCCCCTCGGCGGTGGAGACCCTGGACCAGCAGGCCGCCCGCTCCTACGCCCAGCTGCGGTCCTTCGCCACCGACCTGGACAAGTACGTCTTCCTCGACCAGCTCCACAACCGCAACGAGGTGCTCTACTACCGGCTCCTGACCGACCACCTGGCCGAGCTGCTCCCGATCGTCTACGACCCCACCGTGGGCGAGGCCATCAAGAAGTGGAGCCGGGACTACCGGCGCTCCCGGGCCGTCTACCTGTCGATCGACCGCATCGAGGACGTGCGCCCCTCCTTCGAGGCGCTCGGCCTGGGCCCCGACGACGTCGACCTCCTCGTGGTCTCCGACGCCGAGGAGATCCTGGGCATCGGCGACTGGGGCGTGAACGGCACGGACATCTCCGTGGGCAAGCTCGCCGTCTACACGGCGGCCGCCGGCATCCACCCCGAGCGGGCCATCGCCGTCAACCTGGACTGCGGCACCGACAACGAGGCACTTCTCAACGACCCCTCCTACCTGGGCAACCGGAACGCGCGCGTGCGCGGCGAGCGCTACGACGCGCTCGTCGACGAGTACCTCTCGGTGGCCAGCGAGCTCTTCCCGAGGGCGCTGCTGCACTTCGAGGACTTCGGCCCGTCCAACGCCCGCCGCATCCTCCAGGGCAACCGCGAGAGGTACCGCATCTTCAACGACGACATGCAGGGCACCGGCGCCATCGTCATGGCCGCCGTCGTCTCGGGCATGCGGGTGACCGGCCGGACCTTCGCCGACCAGCGCCTCGTTGTCTACGGGGCCGGCACCGCGGGCACCGGCATGGCCGACCAGATCCACGCGGGCATGGTGCGCGCGGGGCTGAGCCCCGAGGAGGCGACCGCCCGCATCTGGCTCGTGGACCGCGACGGCCTGGTCGCCGACGACATGACCGGCCTGCCCGACTACCAGCGCGCCTACGCCCGCCCCGCCGCCGAGGCCGCGGGCTGGGAGCGCTCCAGCCGCGGCGCCGTCGAGCTCCTGGAGGTGGTGCGGCGCGCCGAACCCACCATCCTCATCGGCACCTCCACCAACCACGGCGCCTTCACCCGCGAGGTCATCGAGGCCATGAGCGCCGGCGTGGAGCGCCCCATCGTCCTGCCGCTGTCCAACCCCACCGAGCGGATCGAGGCCATGCCCGAGGATGTCATCGCCTGGTCAAGGGGGAAAGCCCTGGTGGCCACGGGCATCCCGGTGACCCCCTTCGACTACGAGGGCACGACCTTCACCATCGGCCAGGGCAACAACGCTCTGCTCTACCCGGGCCTGGGGCTCGGCGTCATCGTCTCGGGGGCCTCGCGGGTCACCGACGGGATGCTGCTCGCCGCCGCGCAGGCCGTGGCCGGCCAGGTGGACCCCACCGAGCCCGGCGCCTCGCTGCTGCCGCCGGTGGAGAACCTGCGGGCCTCATCCGCGACCGTTGCGGTGGCCGTCGCGCGCCAGGCCGAGGCCGACGGCGTTGCCACCGCGAGCCACGACAACCTCATCCAGGCCGTGCAGGACGCCATGTGGCAGCCGGCCTACGGCGCTCTGGAGGCCTGAGCTGAACGGCCGGGACGGCCAGAACGGCCAGGACCCTCGGACGCGGGCGGCGCTCGTGGCGAACGTCGCGGCGCTCCTGCACGGCAACGGCTACGCCACCCGGGCGACCGTGCGCGCCGTCGACCGCCTCAACGCGCTCCTGGGCACCCGCTACCGCCTGGTTCCCTCCTGGCGCGAGATCGCCCTGGTGGACGAGCACGGCGCAGTGGTCCTCACCCGCGCCGTCAACCTCTCCGCCATCAATATGAGCCGGGTGACGCATCTGACCAGGTGCCTCTACGGCGAGCGGGCCCCGACCGCCGACGGGCTGCGCGCGGCCGCCGAGGAGGCCGCCGCCATGCCCGCGAGCCCCACCTGGCTCTTCTGCCTGGCGGCCGGGGCGGGGGCGGTGCTGCTCGCACTCATCTTCGGACTGGCCCACCTCCACTCCGGCGTCCTCATCTTCGCCGCCGGCGCCCTGGGAGGCCTGGCGCGCCGCCTCCTGGGCGGGCGCGGGGCGAGCCTGACCACGCAGATCGCCGCCGCCTCCCTCATCGGCGGGCTGGCCGGGGGACTGTCGGTCCACCTGGGCTGGACGAGCGCCGCCCGGCTCGTGGCCGTGTGCCCGGCCATGGTGCTCGTCCCCGGCCCTCAGGTGCTCAACGGCTGCCTGGACATCGCCCGGCGCCGCCACGACCTGGGCCTGGCGCGCCTGGCCGACGCGGCCCTGACCATCCTCGCGATCGCCGGCGGCCTGGTGGCGGGCATGGCGGCCTGGGGCGCGAGCCTGCCGGTGTCGGCGTCGTTCCTGGCCGTGCCGCTGTGGGTGGATGTGCTCGGCGCGGGCCTGGTGGCCTGCTGCTACCCCGTCTACTTCTCCATGCCCTACCGGACGATCCCCTGGGCGCTGCTGGCCGGCGGCCTCGGGCACGCCCTGCACTGGATCGCGGTGAGCCGGTGGGGATGGGGAGGACCGGCGGCGTCGATGGCGACCTGCGCGCTGGTGAGCGCCATCCTGACCCCGGTGAGCCGTCGATTCCGCATCCCCTTCGCGGGCGCGGGCTTCGCCGCGGTGGTCGCCCTCGTGCCGGGGGTCTACTTCTTCCGGGCCACCGCGGGGCTGCTGGCCCTGCCGGGGATGAGCGGCGCGACGGCGTCGGCCGAGCTGCTGGCCATCGCCCAGGACCTGACGACGGCGAACCTGACCGTCCTCGGGATGGCGATCGGCCTGCTGGCCCCCTACCACCTGATGTCGCGGGGCGCGGGAAGCGCAGCGGCGGCCGCGCATCAGTAGGCGGGCGGGAGGATCGGCCAAGGCAGAGGCGGGCAGGGGCAGGCGAGACGGCCGAGGAGGCGGGCAGGAGCGGACAGGGGCAGGTCGTCCCGGGACCGGGCCGCGGACCTGAGAGGATGGCGCTCATGTACCGCTCCCGCGCCCTGGCCGTCATCGAGGTGATCCTCCTCGCCGCGGGCCTCGCCCAGCTCCTGTCCTCCTGGCTGATCATCATCGCGGTGGGGGCCCTGTCCTGGGTGGTCCTCGCGCTGGCCTACGTGCTCGGCTCACTATGGATGGCCCGGCGCGATCACCCAGGTGAGGACTCGGACCAGGATGATCGGGCGCCGTCGGCGAGGGCCACTCGCCGGCCGCCGGATCCCCACCCCTGGCTCCACTACCTGTCCGACCTCACCCCGCTCCTGGCCGCCGCCACCGGACTCATCACGGCCGTCAGCTACCTCAGCGACCCCGTCGGCACCGTCACCGGCACCTCCCTGCTCGACCACGTCAGCCGCCTCTACCTGGCCCTGGATCGCAGCCAAGCCCTGACCGAGCTCATCGGCGTGCTGGGGTGGCTGGTCCTTCACATCGGGTTCGCGCAGATGTACGAGCGCTACGACCAGCTCGAGTCCCGCAACGGCTTCCAATTCCCCGGGACCGGGACGCCCACGAGCGTCGAGTACCTCTACCTGGGCATGACGATCGGGGCGACATTCGCGACCTCCGACGTCGAGGTGCGCCGCTCGCGGACCCGTTGGATCGTCATGACCCACACGGTGCTCGCATTCCTCTACAACGCCGTCGTCGTCGCCGTGGTGGTCAAGCTCCTCAAGGACGGCTGAGGACGGCTCCATCATCCCGCGCTCACCGACCAACCGATCAGGAGTCAGGAGACTGCATGGCACGACGGGACGCCGTCATATATCACACGTATCGCCCCTATTACCGCCCCTATGAGGACCGAGACGCCGAGGGCGTCATGGCGATCATCAACGACGCCTTCCACATCCACCGCTACGCCGGGCGCCGCTACCTGGAGCGCTCGGCTCTGGAGAATTACCTCGACGGGTGCCTGCAAGCATCCAGCTACGCGCGGGTTGCGGTCCTGGACGGGAAGATCGTGGGCGTCGTGATGGGGCGGGCCCAGGGCGAGCCGTTCCTGCCCGGACGCGCCCGACGCCGGGCGCGGATCCTTGCGGGCAGGGCCTGGCTCCTCACCGCGGGGCTGCCGCAGTGGCGCACGCTGCGGTCCTTCTTCAGCTTCGAGCGCGCCTACGAGGAGCTGTGCGAGGAGGCGCGCAGGGCGGGCACGTGGTCCCTGAGCGACGAGGTCACGCTCTTCGCCGTCCACTCCGTCGCCCGGGGCAGGGGCGTGGGCTCGGTCCTGTACCGGGACCTCATGTCCCACCTGCGCGAGCACGGGCGCACCGAGCTCTTCCTCTACACCGACGAGCTGTGCACCTACCGGTTCTACGAGCGGGCGGGGCTGGTCCGCGCCGCCGAGCGGAATCTGGACCTCGAGGTGCCGGGCCTGCCCGGGACCGTGGGCGTGTACCTCTATGCGGGGCGGGTCCCCGCAGCCTGAGGCCGCCCCGGGCACCGCGCGGATCGCTGTCGACGGCGGCCGGCACGGCCCGGCGGCACGGGTACGCGCAGATGTCACTCGTGCATGAGAGAGGTGGGGCGCAGCCCCAGGGTGAACCAGTGCACCAGACGGCGGAAGGCGCCGGGCTCGAACGGGCCGTCGACCATGACCGAGTAGCTCTGGTCGCCCTCGTGGATGCGGTAGCCGGTGAGCGCGAAGCCGCCCCGCTCGTAGAAGGCCAGACGACGGCGGCGCTGCTCGATATTGGGGGCGTCGTCGTCGAGGGGCTCGACCTCCAGGACGACCGTGCGCCCCGCCGCGTGCCGGCGCACGCCGCTCAGGATCCGCGAGCCGTAGCCGCGCGAGCGTATGGAGTCGTTGACCGCCAGGTAGAACAGCCAGACCATGGCTGGGGAGTCGACCGTGTAGGTGAGCCCCACGAGGACGCCGTCGTCGAGCCAGGCCCGGAACCCCACGTCACGCCGCAGCGCCATCAGGCGCATGTGCCACAGCGGCAGCCGCTCCTCGTGCGGGAAGGCGCGCCGGTACAGGCCGATGACCTCCCGGTACTGGGGAAGTCGCCGCGTCACCGCCCGCGACTCCAGACCGGTGTGGATGCGCGCGGTCAATTCCGTCTCCTCGCCTCTGCTCCTCGATCGGGCGCGGCCGGTCGCAGCCGGCCGCGCCCGCAGGCTACTCCCGCCGACGACGGGGCGCCCGGGGGGCGCCGGACGGAGCATGGCGAACCGGGAGACGGCGGCGCTGGGAGGTGTCGAGATAGAACATTGTCGTACGAGGTCGGCGGTGTCACCGTCTATCTCGTACGACAATGTCTAT
>ERZ772977.1240-NODE-1240-length-13438-cov-6.822013_pt1 | contig 13438 bp, 8 predicted proteins | sample MGYA00511131_ERZ772977 | MGnify/ENA primary metagenome ERZ772977 (study PRJEB29015, sample SAMEA2737935) | human oral metagenome | biome: human oral; feature: human-associated habitat; material: dental | place: China | collected 2151 ...
GATCATCTTTATTTGATCCCCGAATTACCTTTATTAAATGAAAAACGCCTAGCGGAGGCGTTGAAACCTTATCATGTGGTGGTTAAACCGGTCATTTCTTCAACCAATCAATATTTATTAGAGAATGTTGCTCACCTTCAAAAAGGGGCCCTTTGCTTGGCTGAATATCAAACCGCCGGGCGTGGCCGTCGTGGGCGGCAATGGATTTCGCCTTTTGCCGGGCAAATTATCATGAGTTTTTACTGGCAATTAGATCCTCGTAAACCTTTAGATGGGTTGAGTACCGTGATTGGCTTGGCGATTGTGCAGGCGTTAGTTGAATTGGACATGTACGGATTTCAAGTCAAATGGCCGAATGATATTTTGGTCAATGAGCGAAAACTTGCCGGTATTTTGGTGGAAATCCTAAATGAAGATGGTACTATGGCGCGCCTACCACAGTTGGTAGAAGTGGCTAAGAAGTTTGACCTTAAAATCATCTCTATAGAAGACCTTATTGCCTATCGTATGCGCAAAGATACTTTGGTGATTAAGAAAGAGGATTTTGCGCTACAAACTCCGTATGGTGAGTTTCGCTTGCGTGCTTATGAGCAAACTACCAATAAGCAGATACATTTAGCCTTTACTAAAGGTTCTTGGAAGGCAGATGAGCCTGTGCTTACTCGTGTGCATTCGTCATTTATCAGTAATGATATTTTAGAGGTATTAGCGGGTGATAAAGACAATCCGTTAGAGCGTATCTTTAAGAAAATCAACGAAGAAGGCAAAGGGGCTGTAATTGTAATCAACAAAGAAGGGTACTCTCAGAACCTGTTGCAGCGTATTACAGAGATGAAAGAGCATCAAAATGGACACCCACTGCCGCAACTAAACAAAGATACTAAAGATATAGGTATGGGGGCTCAGATACTCAACGATTTGTCTATTAGAAAGTTGCGTTTGCTCACTAACTCTAAGAGTGCAGCCAGCTCACGAGCTTCTTCGCCTACGCAGTCGGGAGCGAACTTGACTTCGACGCCAAGGCACTTAGACACGTGAGCGAGGATGTGGCGGAGGGAGAACTTATCCTCGACCTTCTTAGGACGGCCAAGGTGAGAGCCGATGATGACCGAGCCACCGTCAGCGAGGATCTTCTTGAGGGTAGGGAGAGCAGCGCGGATACGCGTGTCGTCGGTGATGTTGAAGTCTGCGTCGAGGGGCACGTTGAAGTCCACTCGGACGAAAGCCTTCTTACCAGCGAAGTTGAACTGATCAATCGTCATAGAGTAATTGAGCTAATAATACATTACTTGAATTGCCCACAAATGTACGTAATTATGAGCACTTATGGCTATTATCGTTATCTTTGTGACAGTATTATAATGCACTAAGAGTATGAATAGTCGCCTCGCCGAGCAGATATCTTACCTCCTACTACGCCACGAGTACGTCGTCGTACCCCAGTTGGGTGGATTCATCAGAGAGAAGCTCCCCGCCAGCTATGACCGTAGCAAGCATCTGGCCTACCCCCCCTCTGCCGAGCTCCACTTCAACGCCGAGATGACCCACAGCGATGGGCTTCTCGAGGAGCGCTATGCCCTTCTCCTGGGGCTATCACTTCGTCGTGCTCGCCTCGTACTCGAGGAGGAAGTAAGCCAGCTGCGTCACCAGCTCATCCAGCAGGGTACGTATCATCTCTCAGGCATCGGGGAGCTCCAGCTCTCCCGCGAAGGGCACCTCAGCTTCACGCCAGATAGCGCCGCCCTGGCTACAAGCGCCAGTGCTTACGGCTATGCCCCCCTATCTCTCCCCACACTGCCTCAGGCGATCAGCAGCAGACGAGCACTCTTGAGCGAGCAGGACAGCCGCTATATCTCCCTGCGCCTCCCCAAGCGTGCGCTGGGCTATGCAGCTGCCGTCGTCATCGCCATCCTTGCACTCCTCCCCTGGGGGAACAAGGTCGAGACGGAGCAGCACTATCAAGCAGGCTTTACTCCTTCCGTCGAAGTGGCACGCCAGCTCTTCGGTGAGGAGAAGAAGGTCGATGCTTCTACCGAAGCCACAGCCAAGGACGAACAAGGCAACCTCCGCTGGTCTACCGAGCAGGACGGCCGCTACTATATCATCATCGCTACCGAGCGCACCGAGGAGCGTATCCAGACCTACGTAGAGCAGGCTCGCACTACCCTCCCCGAAGCCTCGCTCACAGCACTGCGTTCTCCCCATGGTCGCACGATTCGTCTTGCACTTACCTCCTTTGATTCCTCTGCTGAGGCCTATGCTTACCTCAACGAGCTGGTGAAGGAGCATCCCGCCCACCGTTCAGCGTGGGTCTTCCACAACAACTAAGACTTAGCTGCTCCCAAGACGACAGCAGCTCCTCTCCATACAAGTGGAGTCCATCTCCCCACACGACATCGTCACACAGATTAAAGCCGAGGCCCTTCGCCTCGGCTTCTCTGCATGTGGCATCGCAAAAGCCGGCGCTGTCCCCGAAGCTATTCTGCAGGAATACGACTCATGGATCGAGACGGGCTACCATGGCGATATGGATTACTTAGCCCGCAATCGCGAGCTAAGAAGTGACCCGCGCGTGCTTCTCCCTGGGACAAAGACGCTCATCATGGTAGCGATGAACTACTATCCTGAGACGAAGCAAGCCCCCGAAGCTCCACAGTTCGCCTACTATGCCTATGGGCGAGACTACCATAAGGTCGTCAAGAAAAGGCTTGACCAACTCTTAGCCTTCATGCGCTCCGAGCTACAGCTCCCCGTCACGGGGCGCGCCTTCTCCGACTCCGCACCGATCATGGAGCGCTATTGGGCCGAGCAGGCAGGGCTTGGCTGGCGCGGAAAGAACAGCCTACTCATCATCCCACGTGCAGGGAGCTACTTCGTCTTGGGTGAGCTCCTCATAGACATAGAGCTCCCGACGGACAGCCCGATGCGCAATCTCTGCGGACGCTGTGAGCGCTGTCAGACATCCTGTCCGACAGAGGCTTTCCTCGAGCCTGGGCGCATCGATGCACGCCGATGCATCAGCTACCTCACCATCGAGCAGAAGGGTGAGATCCCCCCCGAGCTCCGCGAACGCATGGGGCGTCGGGTCTACGGATGTGATGCCTGCCAGCAGTGCTGCCCATGGAACCGCTATGCTCGACCCACGACCATCGCCGACTACACTCCACGCGAAGCCCTGCTCTCCCTCTCCCCCGAGGAGCTCGAAGCGATGAGCGAAGAAGAGTACTTAGCTCTCTTTGCTGGCACAGCTGTCAAGCGAGCAGGTCTTGCGGGCCTACAGCGCACGATGCGTGATCTGCGAGACAACTTCACCTTGCCCATAGACACCGCTTCTACTTCAAGCGCAGTCCGTCGCTTCATTCGCCCTACCACAGACGATACCACCTCCGAGGGCTAAGCCACACTCGACCAGATAGGATCAGCTCTCTAACAGACGAAAAAGGGCTACCCAGAGTAGTATAGGAATAAGACTATACTGATCAATAAAGCAACCTATATTGGTCAGCGGGTCAACCTACTATTAGGTCGTTGCTCTGCGTAGGGATAAAAGTTATGGACGAGTGGCAAATAAGTTTGGACTACGTACGTGGATCTAATATCTACGTACGTGGATATTTGGATTTACGTGCCTGGTCTTTAAGACTACGTGCATAGATAGAAGAATACCACTACGGGAAGGCGCTTTTTTCTTCACGGGAATGACACTTTTTCCTCTGCGAAATCAGAGGAATACTTCCGATAAAGCGAGGGGCTTGTGTATCTCTTCGGAGAGGCATTATCAGGGAGCTGAGCACACGATGCCTTAGCACAATTATTAGTAGGGGGAAGGACTCTGAGGCAACAGTCTCATATTGGTTGAGCCAGTGACCAATATAGATTCACGGCCATCATCAATAAAAGAATGCCTAAAACTCTTCTTATAAGGGGATATATCCCTGGATGAATTATCACCCACCTTCTTCTAATCCATTCAGTTCTTTTACCTTTGCAGACGAATGCACGAGATGACCACCATCCTTAGCTTAACACACTTAATCCGTAGATGAAACAAAGCCTTCGCCTCGGCCTTCGGGCTCTCGTCCTCACGAGTCTTTCCCTCCTCGCTGTATCCGCCATGGGGCAGAATATCCAGCTGCACTATGACCTCGGTCGCTACCTCTACCCCAAAGTACAGGCTGACCGTCCGCGCATGACGATGACCGTAGAGCAGCAAAGCCTTGACCGCTTCGGCGATACGTTCTACTTCGTCGATATGTCCTTCCTCCAGCAGGGAGCAGTGAGTGCCAACTGGAAATTTATGCGCAACCTACGCTTTTGGCAGGGTCCACTCTCTTGGCACGTGCGCTATGACGGCGGCCTGCGCTTCATCAATGCCAATGCTCTCGATCCCGTGGGCTCACGTGCGATCTCTCTCAATGATGCTTTCATGACGGGGGTGACCTACACTTATCTCAGCCCCGAGCGTCGCACGATGCTCAGCCTCACCCCACTCTACAAGTATATACGTGGGATTGCCCAGCCACACAACTATGAGCTCTGCGGAGTGTGGAAGTTCGCTCCTGGCAATGGTCTCATCACCGCTACGGGCTTCTTCAGCTGGTGGCATCAGAAGGATCCCCGCATCGGTTGGGGCACAGACTTCAAGTTCATGTCGCAGCCGCAGGTGTGGTGCAACCTCAATAAGATCCCAGGTGTCGCACCAGACTTCAACCTCAGCATAGGTAGCGAAGTACGCATATCGAAGAATGTCGATGCCCCTCAGTGGCTCGTAGCACCGACACTCGCCCTCAAATGGAGCTTCGGTAAATAGCCCCGAACGTATCAAATAAGCGAAGCCCTTAGGACTGATCAGTCCTAAGGGCTTCTTCTTATTTCATCGCCTTCAGCACAAGCTGTAGCAACCTCCCGCTCGGGCTTGTACCCAACCATCCAGCTCGAGATCAAAGAGCTCACTTCGGACGGTCATCAAGTCCATACCCGATAGGCGGGATAGCTCATCGACAGAAAGCACACCCTGCTCTATCAAGATAGCGAGCAAAGGATGAGGTGGATACTCCCTCGCAGGAGAAGGGAGAGCTGGCTTTTCTACAAGAGGGGTAGAGAAGGGATGTGTTTCTGCTCCTTCAGCCACCCCCCCCCACCCCAGCTCCTTTATCATCGAGGACGCTCCAAGATAGAGATGGGCACGCTGCTCCTCGATGAGCTTATGACATCCAATACTCTCAGGATCGGTCAAGCGACCAGGACAGGCGAAGACTTCGCGTCCCGATTCCAGAGCATAGCTTGCCGTAGAAAGCGACCCACTATGTTCGCCCGCCTCGATGACGATAGTTGCGGCACTTAGCCCTGCGATGATACGGTTACGCGCAACGAAAGCCTGACGATAGGGCTTTACCCCTGGCGGATATTCGCTTACCCAAGCACCTCCATCACGCAGGATCTGCTCGGCGATCCGCCAGTGCGCACTCGGATAGAGCGTATCCAACCCATGTGCGAGCACAGCCACCGTCGGAAGACTCAGATTTAGCGCAGCCTCATGAGCCTGTATATCGACTCCGTAGGCCAGCCCACTGACAATCGTAGATGCAGGGCAAGTAGCCGACAGCTCTCTCACCACCTGCTGGGTAAGTGCACGTCCATAGTCGGAGATGCTCCGCGTACCGACGACACTCACATGCTTGCGCTCCTCCCAAGCTGCATACTCCCCGCGCACATATAGCACCATGGGCGGAACAGCAATCTCACGAAGAGGCGCTGGATAGTCCTCGCTAAGAAAGAAGATGGGGCGAATACCTTCCCTCTGACAGCGCTCCTCGATACGCAGAGCCTCTTCAACCATAGTAGGCGAAGCCAGTTGCTGCGCTATACGCTGAGGCAGGCGGGGAAGGATACGAGCACGAAGCTCCGCATCAGTGAAGAGAGCCGTAGCAGAGCCGAGGGCTTCGATGAGCTCAATAGCAGAGCGAGGGCCGACGTACTTAGTGAGGGAGAGTGCAATGGTATAGGTCCGCTCGGTCGGAGTAAGGCTGGGAGGCATAGATGCTAAGGTGAAAGTAGTAGAGAAGGCTGAGCCCCCGCCCTTCTCCAGCGGAAGGAGAGAGGCGAGGGCTCAGTCGAAAGTATTGGAAGAGGGCGCGAAGCGGCTTAATGTGCCAGCATATCTTCGGTGATGTTGGTGAACTTATTGTCCTTGATATTGCGATAGGCAACAGCAGCACCATCCCAATAGGTGGGGAAGCCACCACGAACTGCTCCGATGAAGATCAGGCGGATCTTGTGCCAGCCAGCCTTCAGAGCTACGCTCTTATCGCGACGGCTCGACTTAGCTACTTCACCGCTATTATCAATGAGGAGCTTGCCATCGATATACATCTGATCAAGGTCCGTAGAGAAGACATAGACACCATCTTTGGGAATCTTCACATAGCCATCACCGATGACAGCCTTAGGCTTGATCTCTGCCATGTGATTCTTAACGACGTCAGGACGAAGGTCTTGAGGACGCTTGGCGATACCCTTAGTCCAGTTCGTCACACCAATAAGATCAGTAGCCTGATAGTAGTCTCCAATAGAGGTCTTCGTAGCCAGACCTGGCTTGAGGTTAGCAACGGTAGCTGCAGGAGCAAGAGTCTGCTTCTCAAAGGTAATCTCACGTACGGGGCTTGTCTTACCTGAGGGAAGGATGGAGGCTACACGGATGACTTCGCTCTTGGTGACCTTGAGAGGCATGGTGTAGCTCTCCGAGGACAGCGTGGGCGTGCTACCATCACGCGTATAGACGATACGGATAGGACGAGTCGTCTTGAGAGACAGCTCAGCGCTATCGGTGAAGGCGATGAAGTTGAGCGAAGAGACTGTCTTCTCATAGCTTTCCTTAGGATCTGCGTTAGGCAGGGGCTGCTCAGGCTGAGGGATATGATAGTTAGCACCATGCATATCGAGACGGACATACGCGTTGTCGAGACGGCGATTGAAGTCCTTGAAGTCACGGCTTGCGATGGGCGACCAGACGGCTTCTGCAAGAGCGATCTCACGAGGGAAGGCACGATACTGCATGATCTCTGGGGTATAGAGATACTCAGCCCAGAGGTTGGTCTGTGCCCCCTTGATGTGGTGACGCTTATCTGGAGCGATAGCTTCGGGGATCGGATTGTAGTTGTAGACCATCTCAAGAGGAGCATAGCAGCAGATAGCTACGGGCTCGATCTTGGGGTCACCCTGATAGTGGTCAATATAGAGGCCACCGCTACCAGGGGTCATGATCACGTCGTGACCCATATTGGCAGACTGGATACCACCATCTTCACCACGCCAGCTCATGACGGTAGCCGTAGGAGCAAGGCCACCTTCGAGGATCTCATCCCAGCCGATAAGCTTCTTCCCATACTTAGCGAGCATCTTCTCAGCACGGCGGATGACGTAGCTCTGGAGCTCGTGCTCATCCTTCAGACCTTCAGCCTTGATGCGCTTTTGGCAGTTGGGACATTCCTTCCAGCGATCCTTAGGACATTCGTCCCCACCAACGTGGAAGTATTCTCCAGGGAAGAGGGGTACGACTTCGTCGAGTACATTTTGGATGAACTCAAAGGTCGACTCCTTACCAGCGCAATAGACATCATCTTCGATACCCCAAATATTACGTACGATATACTTACGACGGTTGGGGAAGCAGGTAAGCTCGGGGTAAGAGGCGATAGCACCCATACCGTGACCTGGCATCTCAATCTCAGGGATGATCGTCACAAAGCGATCCTGGGCATAGCGGACGATCTCGCGGACCTGATCCTGCGTATAGAAGCCACCGTAGCGACTGCCATCTCCTTCGATACGCCAAGCACCGACCTCGGTCAGGCGGGGATACTTCTTGATCTCAATACGCCAGCCCTGGTCCTCTGTGAGGTGCCAGTGGAGCTTATTGATCTTAAACATAGAGATGATATCAATGTGCTTCTTCATCTCGTCTACCGTGAGGAAGTGGCGGCATACATCGACCATCACACCGCGATACTCAAAGGCAGGCTCATCAGAAATACGAACGGCAGGGATCGTCCAAGCTGCCGTGGGGAGAGTCCCGACCTTAACTGCAGACTCGACCTCTGCAGGGAGTAGCTGCATCAAGCTCTGGAAGCCCCAGAAAAGAGCCTTCGCCGAACGACCAACGATCTCGACACCGCGGGAAGAAGAGTTCAGCGTATAGCCCTCATCGCCAAGGGCGAGCTTAGGATCGATGCGGACGAAGATACCTCTCTGCACTGCCTTGCTCCCCTGTACGGCTCGGAGGGTGAAGCCTGTGGAGCGGTTGATCTTCTCGGTGAAGAAGCGGGCGATCGTCAGAGCTGAATCTCCCGAGGCGATGACGGGGGTCGTAGCCACGAGAGCGAAGCCTGTCTCCTTGCGCAGTTTGAGCTGCTTAGGACGAGGGACGATGTTGATCCCCTCGTTGTACGAAGGGGTGAAGGTGGATACCTTGAAGGTCGCACTAGCGGACAGAGCGGTAGCCCCTCCGATACAGAGAGCTAGCGCACAGGCCATTCGTGTAAATAACTTCTTCATTGAGTCTATTTGAATGATATGATCAGCGCTACTGATAAAGTCCCAAGAGAAGACTCATCAAACGCTGTAATGCAAATATATGGAAAAACGAGTAGCCCGAGGCTTGCGCTGGAGTAGCGTACACTACTCCGGGCAATAGCCTCGGGTCACTTGTTAACTCAGGTTCACGCCGACTGGCCCGACCTGATCGGTAAGATCTACCAAGCGAAGATAGGATAGTTAGCCATCATTTCGTTGACTTCCTTACGGACAGCAGCGATGACAGCTTCATCTTCGGGCGCAGAGAGGACACGGTCGATGAGGGAGACGATGTACTCCATCTTATCTTCCTTGACACCACGGGTAGTGATAGCAGGCGTACCGACACGGATACCCGAGGTCTGGAAAGCCGAGCGGCTATCAAAGGGAACCATATTCTTGTTCACCGTGATGTCGGCTGCTACAAGGGCCTTTTCAGCCACCTTACCCGTGAGTTCGGGGAACTTACCACGCAGGTCGATGAGCATGCAGTGGTTGTCCGTACCACCAGATACGACACCGTAGCCACGACGTACGAAGGCTTCAGCCATAGCCTGAGCGTTCTTCTTGACCTGACGTCCATATTCCTTGAATGAGGGCTGGAGAGCTTCGTAGAAGGCTACTGCCTTAGCTGCGATGACATGTTCCAGAGGACCGCCCTGTACGCCTGGGAAGACCGCAGAGTCAAGGAGTGCAGACATCTTCTTGATCTCACCCTTAGGAGTCGTCTTACCCCAAGGATTGTCGAAGTCCTTACCCATAAGGATGATACCACCGCGAGGACCACGCAGCGTCTTGTGCGTCGTGGAGGTGACGATATGAGCGAACTTGACAGGGTTGTCGAGGAGACCTGCAGCGATGAGCCCAGCGGGGTGAGCCATATCGACGAGGAAGATAGCCCCGGTCTTATCTGCGATCTCACGGATACGCTTGTAGTCCCATTCGCGAGAGTAAGCTGAGCCCCCTGCGATGATGAGCTTAGGCTTGTGCTCGAGAGCACGCTGCTCCATCTGATCGTAGTCCACGCGACCCGTTTCTTCGCTGACATTGTAGTCGATAGCATGGTAGAGAATGCCTGAGCTATTGACAGCAGAGCCGTGGGAGAGGTGACCACCATGGGCGAGGTTCAGCCCCATGAAGGTATCGCCAGGGTTGAGACAGGCGAGGAGAACGGCCATATTTGCCTGAGCACCTGAGTGAGGCTGTACGTTTGCCCATTCAGCACCGAAGAGCTGCTTGATGCGGTCGATAGCGAGCTGCTCAGACTTGTCTACTACTTCGCAACCACCATAGTAGCGCTTACCAGGATAGCCTTCTGCATACTTGTTGGTCATGCAGCTACCCATAGCCTTCATGACTTCTTCACTGACAAAGTTCTCAGAGGCAATGAGCTCAATACCCTTGAGTTGTCGTTGACGTTCCTCTTCAATCAGAGTGAAGATAGCGGAGTCGTTCATAGTTTCTTACGTGTTATTGTTTGGATGGATATAGTTGAGTGATGTACTCTTGTGCTTCGTGCTATTGTACTTACTGAGTGTATTCGTATCTCTACAAGGCAAAGATAAGAATTGTATCTATATATCAAAGCTTTCCCCAAGAGTTCTTTTGGGATGCTCCGAAGAAGCTCTTCAAAGGGCCTCAAGAGTCATCAAAAAGAGGGAGACAATCTACTGAATCATAGCATATAGCACCGCAATAGGGCTACTCTCATCCCTTAGCTCTCTCCCCCACTCTATACCACACTATAGGTGCTAACATAGAGACTGAATATCTAAAATATTTTGAGAAGGGGAAATACTACCAAGGATAGAGGCAGCGACCTCCTCCTCTATATAAAAGTAGCAAGCATGAGAGATAGTAGTCGACCAATGTATAATTTGCAAGCTTACACCTTAAGTTCTTTGCAAAAAGAAGCCCCTCCCTTCGTCCTATCGGGACGAAGGGAGGGGCATTACTTACTTAGACCTTAGTGCTTATTCCTCTATCGTAGGAGCGATACAAGCACAGAAGGCGGGGATCAGATTGCGATCGCCGAAGCCATTGTCTACGCGAGCGACATTGATCCAGAACTTATTCTCACGCAGGTAAGGCAGCGGATAAGCAGCCTTCTCACGGGGGTAGCTGTGTGACCAAGAGTCAGAGACTACCTCGTACTCAGGGTGAGGAGCATTCTTCAGCACGTTGTCTTCGGCGTCAGCACGACCGTCCTTGATCTCCTGCATTTCACCCCAGATGCACTGCATCACATCGAGGAAGCGATCCAACTCAGCCTTACTTTCACTTTCGGTGGGCTCAATCATGAGCGTGCCATGTACAGGGAAGGAAAGCGTAGGAGCATGGTAGCCGAAGTCCATGAGGCGCTTAGCGATATCGCTCTCATCAACGCCGTAGGTTTCCTTGAGCTTGCGGCAGTCGAGGATCAGCTCGTGACCGACGCGGCCCGTTGCCCCCGTGTAGACGATGCCATAGGTATCCTTGAGACGGACAGCCATGTAGTTGGCATTGAGGATTGCCGTGCGAGTAGCACGCTCAAGCCCCTTCGTACCCAGCAGGCGGATGTAAGCGTAGGAGACGACATCAATACCGGCACTACCGAGAGGAGCAGCAGAGACGACGTTCCCTTCGATGGGCTCGTAGTCGACGCCATAGCCATGCGTAGGCTGGTAAGGAGCGAGAGCCTCGGTCATACAGATAGGACCACTACCAGGACCACCACCACCGTGAGGGATAGCGAAGGTCTTATGCAGGTTGAGGTGACAGACGTCTGCACCGATGAAGCCAGGGTTAGTAAGACCTACCTGAGCATTCATATTCGCACCATCCATGTAGACGAGGGCTCCGCAATCATGGATACGCTTACAGAGGTCGATGATATTCGTCTCGAAGATCCCGTGCGTACTGGGATAAGTGATCATCATCGCAGCGAGGTCATCCTTATGCTCCTCGGTCTTCTTCATGAAGTCTTCCCAGTCGACATTACCATGCGCATCGCACGCTACGATGACACACTGGTAGCCACACTGTGAAGCCGAAGCAGGGTTCGTACCGTGAGCAGAAGCAGGCAGAAGGATCTTACTGCGGTGACCACCTCCGTGAGCTTCGTGGTAAGAGCGGATCGTACGCAGACCGGCATATTCACCAGCAGCACCCGAATTAGGCTGGAGCGATACGACGGGCAGCCCCGTGATCGTAGCTAAGAGACCCTTGAGGTTCTCCAGCAGCTCGAGGGAGCCCTGTACCTGCTCAGCAGGAGCATAGGGATGGATATTGCAGAAGGCTGGGTTGCTGAGAGGAATGACTTCCGTGGCAGCATTGAGCTTCATCGTACATGAGCCGAGAGAGATCATCGAGTGCGTCAGGGAGATATCCTTACGCTCGAGACGCTTGATATAGCGCATCATCTCGGTCTCCGTATGGTACTTGTTGAAGACTTCGTAGGAGAGGAAGGGCGAGGTACGTACGAACTTGCGATCAATGTGGATCGTGTGTTCGCCGACTTCGTCATTGAAGTTGCTCTCCTTGCCAAGGGCAGAAGCAAAGATGTAGCAGAGGACGCTGAGGTCTTCGGGCAGTGTCGTTTCGTCAATGCTAAGCAGAGCGACCGTACCACAGGGAGCATAGAAGAGGTTCACACGACACTCCTCTGCGATCTCACGTAGCTTAGCTGCAAAGCCTGCTTCCTCGGGGAGGATGACGCAGAGTGTATCGAAGAAGTTCTCATGCAGGAGGCGATAGCCAAGATCTTGAAGCTTCTTTGCGAGGAAGCCTGTATAAGAATGGACACGGCGTGCAATATTCTTCAGGCCTTCGGGACCATGGTAGACGGCATAGAAGCCACTCATCGAAGCCAGCAGAGCCTGAGCGGTACAGATATTACTCGTAGCACGCTCGCGCTTGATATGCTGCTCGCGAGTCTGCAGGGCGAGGCGATAGGATTCCTTGCCCAGGCGGTCCTTACTCAGACCGATGATACGCCCTGGTAGCGTACGCTTGTACTCCATGCGACAAGCGATGTATCCAGCCGAGGGACCACCGAAGTACATGGGCACACCGAAGCGCTGAGCTGAGCCGAAGACGACGTCAGCCCCCCATTCTCCTGGAGGCGTCAGCAGGACAAGACCGAGGAGGTCAGCAGCGACCCCAACCTTGATATCTGCGTCGTGAGCCTTAGTTACAAACTCAGAGTAGTCATTGACACCACCGAGTGAGCCTGGGTACTGTACGATTGCGCCGAAGAACTCGTCAGCGAAATCAAACTCGTTCCACTTGCCGAGGACAACCTCAATACCCTGTGGGATACAGCGCGTGAGGATGACGTCACGAGTGGAAGCAAAGACGTCCTTGTCGACGAAGAGCTTGCGTGCACCGAGCTTCACCTTAGCCTTAGAGCGCTCATTGAAGAGAAGGAAGGCGGTTTCAGCCCCAGCCGTTGCTTCGTCAAGGAGGGAGCAGTTACTCAAGGGGAGTGCCGTCAGGTCCGTGATGACAGACTGGAAGTTGAAGAGCGCTTCAAGGCGACCCTGAGAGATCTCTGCTTGATAGGGAGTATAGGATGTGTACCAGACGGGATTCTCCAGTACATTACGCTGGATGACGGGAGGGAGTACGGTATCGTACCAGCCTTGGCCGATGTAGGAGGTATAGACTTCGTTCTTAGATGCAAGGTCTGCGATATGCTCAGCAAACTCCCGCTCAGTCATAGGCTCGGGGAGATCCAGAGGCTTGTCCAATCGAATATTGGAGGGTAGAGTCTGGTTGATGAGTTCATCTAAGGTCTTCACCCCGATGGTACGAAGCATCTCATCGGCATCGTGCTGCCCTACGCCTATGTGGCGGATGGAAAAGTCATTGGTGTTCATTGGCGAAC
>ERZ772977.1243-NODE-1243-length-13402-cov-12.101146_pt1 | contig 13402 bp, 8 predicted proteins | sample MGYA00511131_ERZ772977 | MGnify/ENA primary metagenome ERZ772977 (study PRJEB29015, sample SAMEA2737935) | human oral metagenome | biome: human oral; feature: human-associated habitat; material: dental | place: China | collected 2151 ...
GAGCCCGGGGACAGGTGCAGCACCACCGCCTGGCGACGGCCGCAGGCGGGGCAGCGCCACGTCGTGCGGGCCTGGGCGGGCCGTGCGGGACGGGGGCGGTCGCCCTCCCACCTCCAGCAGCACCCGCAGAAGCGGCCCGACCCGGCCCCGTGGGCGCTCCAGGTGCAGCGGGTGCAGAACACCCCGCGCGCGACCACGTGCGCGGGGCCCGAGCAGGCCGGGCACGCCACCCACGTGTCGAGGCGCGGCACGGCGCGCAGCGGCACAGCCGTCATGTCCGTCATGGCTCCTCAGTCCTGCGGCCCGACCGACAGCAGGTGCACCACGGCCCGGTCCTCCCGGTCGCACTCGGCCAGATCCACCAGGGCCGTCAGCCGCCAGTCGTGGTCGCCGTCGGGGTCGTCGATGACCTGGGTGGCGAGCCAGACCCGCCTGCGCGAGGCCTCCAGGGCCGCGCGCAGCCGCTCCGAGACGCCGGCGGCCGCCAGTGCGGTCTCATCCGGGGTCTCGTCCAGCGGCGCCAGGGAGGTCGCCCGGGCGGCGGTGTCGGTGCCGATCCAGTCGTACTCGTCCCAGTAGCGGGCGAGCGCACCGTCCCAGCGCTCCTCGCCCCAGCCGGAGGGGGCGTCGAGCCGCCCCAGGGCCTCGACGTCGTCGCGGGCCATGAGCTCGACGCGCCGGAACATCTCGCGGCGCACCGCCACACGGAAGGCGTGAAGATTACGGGTGAGGGCGACTCTGCCGTCGGCGTCCGCCCCGAAGGCGCGCTCAATGCCCGTCGAGATACCGGCCGGGTCGTCCGCCTCCGGGCGGTCGCCCTCCAGCAGACCCGCGACCTCCGCGGCCCGGCCGGACTGCGCCGCGCCCAGGGCCTCCCACTCGTCCAGCAGGGAGGAGTCAACCGCGCGCACCAGGGCCCCGAGCCAGTCGACGAGCTCATCGACCTCGGGTGTGCGGTGCTCGTCGGGGACGACCTGCCGCAGGGCCCGGTAGGCGTCGGTGAGGTAGCGCAGGACGACGCCCTCGCTGCGGCTCAGCTCGTAGCGGGAGATGAGGTCGGAGAAGGTCATCGCGTTCTCCACCATGTCGCGGACCACCGACTTGGGGCGCAGCTCGTACTCGGCGAGCCAGGGGTTCGCCTCCTTGTACGTCTCCAGCGCCGGCGTCAGCAGCTCGGCCAGCGGCCGGGGCCAGGTGATCTCCTCCAGGGCGGCCATGCGCTCCTCGTAGTCGAGACCCTCGGCCTTCATGGCCGCCACGGCCTCGCCGCGGGCGGCCCGCTGCTGGGCGTACAGCAGGGGGCGCGGGTCGTCCAGGGTCGCCTCCACCACGGAGACGACGTCGAGCGTGTGCTCGGGGGCGTCCACGTTCAGCAGATCCATGGCCGCCAGGGCGAAGGGGGCCAGAGGCTGATTGAGGGCGAAGTCGCCGGGCAGATCCACGGCCAGGCGCAGGCGCGGGCGCCCATCCCGTTCGGACTGGGCGCTGGAGACGTGCTCAAGGACCCCGGCGGTGCGCAGCGACTGGTAGATCTTGATGGCGCGCCGTACGTGCCTGCGCCGCTCGGCCTCGCCCTCGTGGACACGCGAGAGCAGCCCGGCCATGGCAGCCACCGGGTCGCCATCGCGCTCCATGAGGTTCAGGACCATGGTCGTGGTGATCTGGAACTGGCTGGTGAGGGTCTCCGGGGCGGCGTCGCGCAGGCGCTCGAAGGTCTTGTCCGTCCAGTTGACGCGGCCCTCGGGCGCCTTCTTGCGCACGATCCTGCGGCGTTTGCGCTCATCGTCGCCCGCTTTGGCCAGGGCCCTGGCGTTCTCGATGACGTGCTCGGGAGCCTGGACCTCCACGTAACCGCGCGTGTCGAAGCCGGCCCGGCCGGCCCGACCGGCGATCTGGTGGAACTCGCGGGCCGTCAGATGGCGCTCCTTGGCACCGTCGAACTTGACCAGACTGGTGAGCACCACCGAACGGATCGGCACATTGATCCCCACTCCGAGGGTGTCGGTGCCGCAGATGACCGACAGCAGGCCCAGCCGCGCCAACTTCTCCACCAGCCGCCGGTAGCGCGGCAGCATGCCGGCATGATGGACGCCGATGCCGCGTCGCAGCAGCCGCAACAGGGTGGCTCCGAAGCCCCCGCCGAAGCGAAAGCCTCCGAGCGCTGCGGCCAGCTCCGCCCTGCGCGCCTTGGCGCCCAGATCCACGCTCAGCAGCGAGGCGGCTCGCTCGATCGCCTCCCTCTGGGAGAAGTGGACGACGTACACCGGTGCCCTGCCCTGCTGCACGAGGCGCTGGAGGAGATCGCCGATGGGCTCGACGACGTACTCCATCTCCAAAGGGACGGGCCGCACGGCATCGTCGACGACAGCGACCTCGCGGCCCGTGCGCTCCCGCATATCGGCGGCGAGGAAGGACACGTCCCCCAGGGTCGCGGACATGAGCACCATCTGCGCCTGGGGCAGCTCCAGGAGCGGTACCTGCCAGGCCCAGCCGCGCTGCGGGTCGGCGTAGTAGTGGAACTCGTCCATGACGACGCTGTCCACGTCCAGCGCCTCGCCCTCGCGCAGCGACTGGTTGGCCAGGATCTCCGCGGTGCAGCAGATGATGGGGGCGGCGGCGTTGATGGAGGTGTCCCCGGTGACCATGCCGACGTTGTCCGCTCCGAACAGGCGCACCAGCTCGAAGAACTTCTCGCTCACCAGGGCCTTGAGCGGCGCGGTGTAATAGGAGCGGCCACCACGGGCGAGGCTCGCCGTGTGGGCCGCGAGCGCGATCATGGACTTGCCCGAGCCGGTGGGCGTGGCGGCGATGACGTGCCGTCCCTGAAGGATCTCGGACAGGGCCTCGTCCTGGTGGGGGTAGAGGGGGCGGTCGGTGGACTCGGCCCACTGGGAGAAGGCCAGGTAGACCTCCTCGGGCTCGGGGACGCGTTCGGGGTCGTCGGCGGGGATCAGGGAGTCCAGGAGCGCGTTGAGCGCGGGCGTCGGGCGGGGCGCTGCAGCGGAGGACATGCCCGCATGGTCTCACGATCGGGTCGTTGCGACCGGCGGGCGCGCGATCGCCCGGCGGCCGGCCGACGACCGGACCGGGGGAGGACTGGGATGTGACATGCTTGTGGCTGCTCGTCCCGACTCGCACAGGAGACCCGTTGGAGCCCCGCGCCCGCATTGACGCCTTCCTCGCCGACTACGCCGCCGCCCACGCCGAGGCCCTGCCGCTGACGGAGGTGCGCGACGAGGACTCCAGGTCGGTCATCTTCAGGGTCTGGGGCGAGAAGCTCCGCGAGCTCGACGTGGCGCACAAGGCCGGCGAGCCCTCCTCGGGACGCGCGGGCGGCTTCAGCAGCCAGTCCGCGTTCAGCCCGGAGACCGTCACGATCGAGCGGATCGACGTCTACGGCACCAGCGCCACGGCCCGGCTCGCACGATCGGGGGTCAGCGGCGCCGGCGGTGACATCATTGAGATGACGCTCGTCCGCGTCAACGACGACTGGCGGATCGACACGATCCGCGACTACCACGACGAGCCCGGCTCGCCGCTCGTGCCCGAGGCCGAGCGGAGGGCCCGTCTGCGGAAGGCCCTGCGGGTCGAGCCCTTCGGGCGGATGAGCCCCGACAGACCTGTTCCCGGCGACCTGTTCGTCACGGGGCGGGGGCGTCTGCCCGTGGACGAGTACGAGCTGGCGAGCAAGGTCGATGAGAGGGACGAGGAGGCGTGGGCGGCGGCGCTCGCCGAGGCCAGGCGCAGCGCCGAGACCGTCGAGACCGAGGTGTGGGAGATCGGCAGGTTCCCCCAGGGCGGCCGGCTGGCGGTGGGCGACGCCGGGGCGGAGGAGGGCATGATGTACGTGTGCGCTCTCGAGGCGGAGCCCTCGGTCGCCACGGCTCAGGCCGTGGTGGCGAAGTTCGACAGGAGCGGTCTGCGGGTGGCCGCGGTGCGGGCGGTCCTCGGTGAGACCGAGCCCGTCCGGTGGCGGCGTGCCGTATCCGTGCCGGCATGGCGGCGCATCTCGTCCACATCGATCACGGACTCCGGTGTGGGAGTGGACTCCGGCACGGCCGCCATCGTCGACGCCGAGGCCTACCTGGGCATGACGCACAGGCAGTGGAGGTCCGCCTGGGCCTCGTTCGCCTTGAAGAGGGCGGCGCTGTTCGACCCCGGCAGCGGGCCCGTCGGCGTCATGACCAGCTCCGGGTGGGGTGATGGCTCCTACGGCGTCTTCTGGGGGCTCGACGGCGGCGACCGGGCCGTCCAGCTCGTCATCGACTACGGGGTGCTGGCGGAGGCGCCCGTGCCCGCCGATCAGGACTGAGACGGCGAGGGCGTTTCACGAAGGGAGCCTTTGCGGAGCAGTGGGCGGCAAGTGTGAGACGATGCCGCGCGTTCCCATCGTCTTCAGAGCAAAGGTCCCCTTCATGGACGCTCTCGCCGCCTCTCTCCAGGCCATTGCCGACTGGATCACGGTCCACATCACCATGTGGGTCCTCGTCGCCACCGGCCTGTTCCTCACCGTCGTCACGCGCGGCGTCCAGGTGCGCCACCTGGGCGGCATGTTCAGGCAGGTCGGGGGCTCACGAGGCGGCGCGCAGGGCGGCATCTCCTCCTTCCAGGCCTTCGCCATCTCGCTGGCCGCCCGCGTGGGCGTCGGTAATGTCTTCGGCGTCGCCGCCGCCCTGCTCATCGGCGGCCCCGGCGCCATCTTCTGGATGTGGGTGGTCGCCCTGGTCGGCATGGCCACCGCCTTCTTCGAGGCCACCCTCGCCCAGATCTTCAAGGTCCGCGCCGACGACGGCTCCTTCCGCGGCGGCCCCGCCTTCTACATGGCCCGCGGCATGGGGAACAGGGCTCTGGCAGGCGTCTTCGCCGTCATCACCCTGGTCACCTGCGGCTTCGTCATCACCTCGGTGCAGTCCAATGCGGTGGCCGGGACCCTGGTGGCGGCCCTCGGCGGCGGTCGGGAGTCCGCCCTGCCCGGGTTCGGCGGCCTGACCGCCGCGCAGCTGGTGGTGGCCGGCCTCGTGTTCGTGCTCACCGCCGTCGTCGTCTTCGGCGGCATCCGGGCCGTGGCCCGGGTCACCGAGTGGATGGCCCCGATCATGGCGATGATCTACATCGTGCTGGTCCTCATCATCTGCGTGCTCAACTTCGGCCGGTTCGTGGATGTCATCATCACGATCTTCTCCTCGGCCTTCGCCGTCGAGCCGGTGGCGGGAGGCCTGGGCGGCGGCATCCTCGCCGCCGTCATCAACGGCACCAAGCGCGGCCTGTTCTCCAACGAGGCCGGTCAGGGCACCGCGCCCAATGCTGCCGCGACAGCTACCGTCTCCCACCCGGTCCAGCAGGGCCTCATCCAGTCCCTGGGCGTCTTCGTCGACACGATCATCGTGTGCACCGCCACGGCCTTCGTCATCCTCATCGCCGGGCCCGAGACCTGGACGGCCGAGGGCGCCGACCCCTCCACGCTGACCACCCTGGCCATCTCCCACGAGCTGGGCGGCTGGACGGTCCTGCCCATGGCGATCCTCATCTTCGTCCTGGCCTACTCCTCGATCATCGCCGCCTACGTCTACACCGACGTCAACATGGACTACCTCACCGGCGGCAGGCGCTGGGCGAGCTGGGCCGTGCGCGTCGTCTCGGTCGTCTCCGCCACCGCCGGCGCGGTCCTCTCCCTCGACGTCGTGTGGAACGCCGTCGATATCGCCATGGCGGTCATGACCCTGACCAATCTCGTCGCCCTGCTGTGGCTGTTCCGGTGGGGCGCGGGCGCGCTGCGGGACTACGAGGCCCAGCGCGCTCTCGGCGTCGCCGAGCCGGTGCTCCGCGGCCACGACAACCCGCATCTGCCCGCGGACGTGCCCGGCGACGTCTGGGACTGACGAGTCCCGCACACCCCGCGCGAGCGCGCCCCCAGCAAGGAGGAACCTCATGGATCCGGTCGTCACACGACTCCCGCAGACCACCCAGCCCGCTGCCACGACAGGAGCAGAACGATGAGCACCGTGAACGCCGCCGCGCTCGCCGCTGGGCTCGCCACCGCCCCTCAGGCCCTGTCCGCGGCCGACGTCGAGGCCGTCCTGGGCGCCGTCGACGACGGCTTCTACACCTATGTGCTCTCGGCGCTGCTGGTGGCCGTCGGCCTGTACCTCACCGTGCGCACCCGCGGCGTCCAGGTGCGCCACTTCGGCACCATGATGCGCGGCCTCACCGCCTCCCGATCCGGCGCGCAGGGCGGCATCTCCTCCTTCCAGGCCTTCGCCGTCGGGCTGGCCGCGCGCGTCGGCATCGGCAACGTCGCGGGGGTGGCCCTGGCCATCGTCGCCGGCGGGCCGGGCGCCCTGTTCTGGATGTGGGTGGTGGCCGTCATCGGCATGTCCACCGCCTTCGTGGAGTCCACCCTCGCCCAGATCTTCAAGCAGCGCGGCAGGGACTTCACCTTCCAGGGCGGGCCCGCCTACTACATCACGAACGGACTGGGCTCCAGGGCCTGGGGGGCGGTCTTCGCCGGCATGTGCATCGTCAGCGTCGGGGTGACCGTCGTCATGGTGCAGACCAACTCCCTGGCGGGCGTCATCAGCGCCACCGTGCCCGAGGTCGCCCCCTGGATGGTCGGCGTCGCCCTCGTGCTCCTGACCGCTCCGGTCGTGCTGGGCGGCCTGAAGTCCGTCGCCCGCGTCACGGAGGTCGTGGCGCCGCTCATGGCCCTGGCCTACGTGCTGGTCGCCCTGATCGTCCTCCTGATCAACCTCGACGAGCTCCCGCGCGTCCTGTCCCAGATCGTCCGGGGCGCCTTCGGCGCCGACCAGGTCCTGTTCGGCACCGCCGGCGGGGTCGTCGCGGCCGTCCTCAACGGCGTGCGCCGCGGCCTGTTCTCCAACGAGGCGGGCCTGGGCACCGTCCCCAACGCCGCCGGGACCGCCACCGTGGCCCATCCCGTGCGCCAGGGCCTCATCCAGTCCTTCGGGGTCTTCGTGGACACGATCCTGGTGTGCACCGCCACCGGCCTCATCATCCTGCTGGCCACCGACTCCTACCGGCCCGGCGACGACAGCCTCGTCGGCGCCGTCCTGACCCAGCAGGCCGTCGTGGAGCACCTCGGGGCGTGGACCACCTGGCCCATGGTGGTGCTCATCTTCGTCCTCGTCTTCTCCACCGTCCTTGGCTGCTACTCCTACTCCCAGGTCAACGTGAACTTCCTGGGGGGCGAGCGCCGCGCCGAGCAGCTCTTCGGCATCGTGCTCACCGCCGCGGCCTTCGCCGGCACCGTCCTGACCCTGCCGATCGTGTGGGCGCTGACCGACATCGCGCTGGGGCTGCTCGGCGTGCTCAACCTCGTCGTCATCGTGCGCCTGACCCCCTGGGCCCTCGGCGCCCTGCGCGACTTCGAGTCCCAGGCCGCCGCCGGCCGGGAGCCGGTCTTCATAGGCCACTCCAACCCGCACCTGCCCGGCGACGTCCTGGACGGCGTGTGGGAGGCCCCGCAAGACGGGGACGACGGCGGCCGCCGCGCGCACGCCCCGCGGCCACGGCCCGAGAGGAGGCGGTGAGCCGTGGGAGCAGTGGAAGCGGTCGACTCGATCCTGACCACCCTGTCGAACTGGCTGTTCGGCACCATCCTCGTGTGGGTGCTGCTCGGAGCCGGCATCTGGTTCACGCTCGGCACGCGCGCCGTCCAGCTGCGGCACATGGGCTCCATCGCACGGGCCGTCGCGGGCTCGCGGGACGGCGCCAGGGGCGGCATCTCCTCCTTCCAGGCCTTCGCCGTGGGGCTGGCCTGCCGGGTGGGGACCGGCAATATCGTCGGCGTCGCCCTCGCCCTGGTCCTGGGCGGGCCCGGCGCCGTGTTCTGGATGTGGCTCGTCGCCCTGCTGGGCACGGCCACCGCATTCACCGAGGCGACCCTGGGCCAGCTGTTCAAGGTGGATCGCGGCGACGGCACCTACCGCGGCGGACCGGCCTACTACATCGCCCGCGGGCTGCGTCTGCCGGTGCTCGGCGGAGTCTTCGCGGTCCTGTTCATGGTCGCCAACGGCCTGGCCATGCCGATGGTCCAGGCCAACGCGATGACGGCCGCCCTGAGGGACTCGGCGGGCCTGAGCCCGTGGTGGGGAGCCGCGATCGTCGTCGTGCTGGTCGCGCCGGTGCTGCTCGGCGGGCTGCGGTCCATCGCCCGCGTCACCGAGTGGATGGCGCCGGCCATGGCCATCATCTACCTGCTCCTCGTCGCGACGATCATCGTCCTGCACCCCGCCCAGGCCGCCGCCGCCGTGGGCGACATCGTCGCGGGCGCCCTCAATCTGCGGGCCGGTCTGGCCGGCACCGCCGGGGGCGTGGCGATGGCCGTCCTCAACGGGGTGCGGCGCGGCCTGTTCTCCAACGAGGCGGGACTGGGCGGCGCGGCCTGCGCGTCCGGTTCCGCCACCGTCGCCCACCCGGCGCAGCAGGGCTTCATCCAGGCATTCGGGGTGCTGGTCGACACCGTCCTCGTGTGCACCGCCACCGCCCTGGCCATCCTCATCGCCGGACGGATCGACGGCGCGGTGTACGCCCCCGGTGCGACCGGGACCGACGGCGCCGACGTCTCGGGCACCCTGACGCAGAACGCGATCGCATCCCTCCTGGGGCAGTGGACCGCCTGGCCCATGACGATCCTCATCATGGTGCTGGCCTACTCCACGATCCTGGGCGCCTTCTCCTACGCCGAGGTCTGCCTGGACTACCTCACCCGGGCCCCGTTGGCGACGCGGGTGCTGCGCGCGGCCGCCGTGGTGTGCGCCTTCGTCGGCGGGGGAGCGGCTCTGACCACCGTGTGGACCCTGGCCGACGTCCTGCTGGGCGTGGGGGCGCTGATCAACCTGGTCGCCCTGGTCCTGCTGAGCCGGTGGGCGCGCGGCGTCCTGCACGACTGGGAGGCGCAGCGCGCCGAGGCGGTCGCCGGCATCCGGGACGCCGGCCCCGTCCGCTTCGTGGCCACGGACAACCCCCACCTTCCCGGACCGCTGCCCGGGGACGTCTGGGCGCTCTGAACCGCTGCCCGGGGACGTCTGGGCGCTCTGAGGCCTCCGGGCCTCCGGGACACCAAGGACCTCCAGCGACGATACCTCGCTGAAATGCGGGCGGCCTAGGTTGGGTGCATGTTAGCCGCCCGTGACCCCGCGCGCGGCACGTGTCCCCGTCAAGACCGGAGATCCACATGTTCCCCGTAGTACTTCCGCCTACCGCCGGCTTCTTCGACCGTCCAGCCGATCTGCTCGATCAGGTCTCGGGCCACCTGTACGGCGGGTTCCTCGCCTGGCTGCTCATCGCGGCCGGCATCTGGTTCACAGTCCGCACCCGCGGCGTCCAGGTGCGCCTGTTCGGCCAGATGCTGCGTGCGATCGCGGGCTCCCGCGACGGCGACGGGGGCATCTCCTCCTTCCAGGCCTTCACCATCGGCCTGGCCTCGCGCGTGGGCACCGGCAATATCGTGGGCGTCGCCCTGGCCATCACCCTGGGAGGCCCCGGGGCCGTGTTCTGGATGTGGGTCGTGGCGATCGTGGGCATGGCCACCGGATTCATCGAGGCGACCCTGGCCCAGATGTACAAGATCCGCCACCCGGAGGGCACCTTCCGCGGCGGCCCCGCCTACTACATCAGCCGGGGCCTGGGGTCGAGGCGGTGGGCGAGCGTCTTCGCCGTCGTCATCACCTTCGTCTTCGGCTTCGCCTACGAGGCCACCCAGGCCAACGCCATCTCCGGGGTCATGCAGGGCACCTTCGACGTGCCGCCCGCGTGGACCGCGGTCATCCTGATCCTGCTGACGGCGCCCGTCGTCTTCGGGGGCATCACGGTCGTGGCGAGGATCGCCGAGTGGATGGCCCCGATCATGGCCGGCTTCTACGCCCTTCTGGCGGTCATTGTGCTCCTGCTCAACGCCCACGCCATCCCCGCGGCGCTGGTGAGCATCTTCGAGGGCGCCTTCGGGCTCAACCAGGCCTTCGCCGGCCTCGCGGGCGGGTTCACCGCTGCAGCGCTCAACGGCATCAAGCGGGGCCTGTTCTCCAACGAGGCGGGCGAGGGCTCGGTCCCCAACGCCGCGGCCACCGCCACCGTCGCCCACCCGGTCCAGCAGGGCTTCGTGCAGTCCCTGGGCGTGTTCGTCGACACCATCGTCGTGTGCACCGCGACCGCCCTCATCGTGCTGCTCTCCGGGGTCTACACGCCCGAGGGCACACTCGCCATGAGTGAGAACGCCGCCAAGGACGCCGCCTCGACCCTGACCTCCTCCTCGGTCGGCGCGGTCCTGGGAGGCTGGACCGAGTACCTCATGGCGGCCATCATCTTCGTCTTCGCCTACTCCTCCCTGCTGGGCAACTACACCTACGCCGAGGTCAACATGGACTTCCTGCGGGGCACGGGCCACAGGCACTACGCCCTGCGCGCCATGATCGTGGTGGCCACGGGGATCGGCGCGATGGCGTCGCTGACCTTCGTGTGGAACCTGTCCGACGTCGCCATGGGCCTCATGGCGGTCATCAACATCGTGGCGATCGTCCTGCTGGGCAAGTGGGCCTTCGGCGCCCTGGCCGACTGGGAGGCTCAGAAACGGCTCCTCGACGCCGGGCGGATCCGCGAGATCCGCTTCGTGGCCGAGGACAACCCGCACCTGCCGGGCGCCCTGCCCGGTGACGTGTGGAGCAGGGCCAACGCCGGGCGGATCGAGCCGGCGGCCGACGACGACCGGGAGCGGGACCCGCAGTACGTCCAGTAGCGGGTGCCGGCCCGCGTGCGGGGCGCGTCGGCCACGTCGTCTCGCGGTCGACGCGCCCCGTGCCCCCCATGCCGTCGCGGTCCTCCGGGGCCGCGATGCCGGTCCTCTACGCTGCACCCATGAAGATCGCGCGCTTCTCCACCGGCGACGAGCTCCGCTACGGGATCGTCGAGGGCCTGCCGGACGACGACCCCGCTCCCTCAGGGGGCAGCCGGGGTCACCTCATCGTCCTGAGGGGCGACCCCCTCTACACCCCGCCCGAGGCCACGGGGGAGGTGGTGCCCCTCGACGCGGCCCGCCTCGTCTCACCGGTCATCCCGCGCTCCAAGGTGGTGGGCATCGGCAGGAACTACGCCTCCCACGCCGAGGAGATGGGCGCCCGGCCGCCGGCCGAGCCGATCGTCTTCCTCAAGCCCAACACCGCCGTCGTCGGCCCCGACTCGCCGATCCTCCTGCCCCCCTGGTCCCGCGAGGTCCACTACGAGGCCGAGCTGGCCGTCGTCATCAAGTCGGTGGCCAAGGACCTCGACCCCGCCGACGCGCCCCGCGTGATCCTGGGGTACACGGCCGCCAATGACGTCTCCGCCCGAGACCGCCAGCGCGACGACGCCACCTGGACCCGGGCCAAGGCCTTCGACACCTCCTGCCCCCTGGGTCCGTGGATCGAGATCCCCGAGCCCGGTGCCGCCGTCGGCTTCGACCCTGGTGACGCGGTGGTGCGCGCCCGCGTCGACGGCGCCGTCGTCCAGGAGGGCTCAACCCGCGACATGATCCGCTCGGTGCCCGAGCTCGTCTCCTACGTCTCGGGGATCTTCACCCTTCTGCCGGGCGACGTCGTCCTGACCGGCACGCCCGCGGGCGTCGGCGAGATCCGGGCCGGGCAGCGCGTCGAGGTCGAGGTCGAGGGCATCGGCTCCTTCTCCAACCCCGTCATGCGCCGCTGAGCCCGCCGGGTCCCCGGCGGCCTCAGGCGCGGAGCGCGCCGACCGCCCGGGCCAGGCGCTGCGCGATCCGGGCGGCGATGCCCCGGCCGGTGGCCAGGTTGAGGCGGCAGAAGCGCTCGTACCCCCGCCCGAAGGCGGCGCCCGGACTCATGGCGACGCCCGGCTCCCGGCGGAAGAACCGCGCCGGTGCCGTCCCCTGAAGATCCAGGCCCGAGCAGTCCAGCCACGCCAGGTAGGTGCCCGTGGGCGCGGTCATCTCCACCCCGTCGACATCGGCCAGCGTCTCGGCCACCAGCTCGGCATTGCCCCGGATGTAGCCGCGGACCGTCCGGATCCAGGCCAGGCCCTCGGGCGTCAGGGCGGCAGCGGCCGCCCCCGCCCCCAGGGCCGCCGTCTCGTCGGCCAGGTGCGCGCTGGGAGCGGACGCCTCCCACGACGCCCTGGCACCGCCGGAGGCGATGAGCTGGGCGCACATGAGACCCGGGATGTTCCAGCCCTTGGACACGGCGGTCGCAGTGAAGGTCAGATCCTCCTCGGCCGCGGGTCGTGAACCGTAGCAGGTATGGGTCGCATCGGGATCCAGCACGAGGGGGGAGTGGATCTCGTCGGCGAACACCGGCACCCGATAGCGGGACGACAGTGTCGCCACGGCGTCGAGCTCGGCCGGGGACAGGACCCGCCCCACCGGGTTCCACGGGTTGCACAGCACCAGCAGGCCCGCCCCGTCCGCCATGGCCGCCTCGATGCGGTCCAGGTCGAGCTCCCAGACGGGGCGCCCCGCGGCGCGCCCGCGGAGCGCCGGGACCTGGACGCACTCGCGGCCGTGCCTGTCCGGGATCGACAGGAACGGCATGTAGGCCGGCGTCGGGACGATCACCGCGGACCCCGGCCGGGTGTGGCGCTCGATGACAGCCTCCAGCGCCGAGAGGACATTGGGCAGCAGGCTCACGTCCTCCACCGGCACCCGCCAGCCGAAGGACTGCTCGTGGAACGCGGCGACGGCCTCACGGGCCGCCTCGCCCACGCCCGTCGGCATGTAGCCCAGGGTGCCGTCCTCGACGGCCCGGCGCAGGACCTCGGTGACGGCGGGTGCGGTGCCCAGGTCCATCTCGGCCACCCACGCCCCGATGACGTCGCCGCCGTACTGCGTCCACTTGAGCGAGCCGCGGCGGCGCATGATCTCGGGCGTCAGGGCGTCGAAGGCGCGGACGAGGTCGTCCTGCGGGGCGACGGCGGAGGCCGGGCCGGCGGGGGCGCTCGAGGCGGTGTCGGTCATGGGAGCCAGCCTATCCAGCCCATGGAGCGCCGCCCGCCCGGAGGAAGCGCCCCGGCGGTTCGCGGTCCCGTTCGCCGAGAGCGGTCGAGCTCCGCGCCGAGATCGGTTCGAGAAGTCCGGCGGGGTGCCTGCCGGGCCCTGCGGGCCGGTGCCGAGGCGCAACGTGAACGTACCTTCCCAACATGAACGTACTTTTCTCCTATCCTTCTGAGCTTTACCCTCAGAAGGATAGGAGAAAAGTACGTTCACGCGACAAAGGGGCTCTTCGCGTTTGAGGGTGTTGTAGGCGAGGTCTATTGAGGTGCGTAGGTCGGGGTGGGCGCGTCGTTACACCAGGTAGGGGTCGAGGTCTCCCGATGATGGGAGCTGCTACACAACCGTCACGAGAGACCTCGACGTGCCTGAGACTACCTTCGCCTGCCCTGATCTGAC
>ERZ772977.1251-NODE-1251-length-13348-cov-4.716392_pt1 | contig 13348 bp, 11 predicted proteins | sample MGYA00511131_ERZ772977 | MGnify/ENA primary metagenome ERZ772977 (study PRJEB29015, sample SAMEA2737935) | human oral metagenome | biome: human oral; feature: human-associated habitat; material: dental | place: China | collected 2151 ...
CTAAATCGTTAGGTCGGGTAACCGGCGCGGGGGTTCGAATCCCCCATTCTCCGTATGAATAAGGAGTTTAGCATTTGCTATCTCCTTTTCTTATACTTTCTTGTCCTGTTTAGTGAGGTTTTTCTGATGAATCGATTTAAAAAGTCTAAGTTTCTGATTTCTTTTTTTGTATTAGTTGTTGCAATGACGATACTCATCTTATCTACCTCTTCTAGTTGGTTTGTATCAACTACTTCAAATATTATTTCATTGGTAGATAGACTTGTCAGCTCTCCTTTTACTTTTGTAGCTGATAAAAAAGAAGAAATGTCAGATTTGATGTCTACTTACAGAGAGAATCAGCAGCTCAAGAAAAATCTTTATGAGGTTGAGGAAAAGGCTGGGAAGGCAGATTCCTTAGAAGATGAGAATGAGCAGTTGCGACAACTTCTGGAATTTAAAGAGGCCGATAAAAATCAAATACAAATTGCCAGCGAAGTGATTGCCCGTACGCCAGCATCTTGGAAAAATGAGCTGACTATTGACAAGGGAGAATCTGATAATGTGACTGATGCTATGTTAGTAGTCGCTAATGGTGGTCTTGTCGGAAGTGTTTCTGAAACTAGTAATCTGTCTAGCTTAGTATCTCTACTGACTAACGAGGAAAACTCAACTAAAATTTCTGTTAGAATTCAAACTAAGTCTGGTCCAGTTTATGGGATTATTACTGGTTATGATGAAAAAAACTCTGCTTATATCATCAGTCAGTTAAATAGTGCTGAAGATATAAAAGAGGGAGATGAGGTTGCAACCAGTGGTTTGGGTGCTTATAATGCAGAAAATATTCCTGTCGGTAAGGTACTTTCCGTGTCTGAGGCTAAGGATCAGTTAAACAAGATTGTCCTAGTTAAGCCGGCTGCGGATTTGTCGGATATCCGTGCTGTAATGTTGGTAGGGAACTGATATGAGAGATATTAAAGAACACCTTTTGACTCCTATTATTTTATTTTTTCTTTTATTGATTGATGGGCAGATTTCGACTTTTCTGGCTAATATTCTGCCTTTACAATGGCATTTAGTCAGTCATTTTATCTTTATTTTCATGCTTTTTGTGTCCATCAACCTCTCTAAAAACTACAATATTCTCTTATTTTGCTGTTTGGGGCTGATTTACGATGTTTACTATTTTCATACCATTGGTATTGCTCTTATTCTTTTTCCTCTTTTAAGTCTCTTGGTTTGTCAGTCTAGTTCGACTATGCTTTTAAATAAATTTACTCGCTTTTTATCTGTTTTGATTCTTGTATTTTTATTTGAATTAACTAGTTTTGCTTTTGCAGTTTTTTTGAATCTTTCTAGTCTGAATTTACAAGATTTTGTCCTTAGCAGTTTAGTACCGACTATACTCCTCAATAGCTTGATATTCCTCATTTTTCAGCCTATTTTCGAAAAAATATATTTATGATAAACAAGAAATAAAAATGTAACAAATGCGTAACATATGATACGGTATTTTCTGGTATACTAGATAATGTCTTATAAGAAGGAGTGTATTATTTTTATGAAGAAAAAACTACTCACATCAATTTTATTGAGTACAGTTATCCTTTCACAAGGAGCTGCACTTGTGAGCGTTAAAGCGGAGACAACTGATGAAAAGATTGCTGCACAAGACAGCAAGATTAATAGTTTGACAGAGCAACAACAATCGGCTCAGGCACAAGTCAACGAGATTCAAGGCCAAGTATCTGCTATTCAAAAGCAACAAGAAGAGCTTAAAGCAGAAAATGAAAAATTGTCTGCTGAATCTGCAAGACTTTCTGCTGAGATTGACGAACTGTCTAAAAACATCGTAGCTCGTAATGAATCACTTGCTAATCAAGCGCGCAGTGCCCAAACAAACGGAACTGCTACTAGCTACATTAATACAGTTGTAAATTCTAGCTCTATCACAGAAGCTATCTCTCGTGTAGCAGCTATGAGCGAAATCGTTTCAGCAAATAACAAAATGCTGGAACAACAAAAGAAAGATAAAGAAGCAATTGCTGAAAAGCAAGTTGCAAATAACGAAGCTATTAATACTGTTATTGCCAACCAGGAAAAGTTAGCTGATGATGAGCAAACTTTGGCAACAAAACAAGCAGAACTGAAAGCAGCTCAAGCAAGCCTTGCGGCTGAAAAAGCAACTGCTGAAAATGAAAAGAATTCTCTTCTTGAAGAGAAAGCAGCAGCTGAAAAAGCAGCAGCTGAAGCAGCGGCCCGTGAAGCAGCTTATAAAGCAGAGCAAGAATCAAAACGCCAAGCAATTGAAGCTTCAGGAAATACCACCCTACAAGCTCAAGTTCAAGCGGTTGTTAATTCAGCTCCAGCTGCTGAAGCAGCGGCTCCAGCGGCTCCAGCAGCACCTGCAGTAACTCAATCTGTTGCCCGTGCAAATAGACCAGTTTATAGCTCATCTGCCTCTTCTTATCCAGTAGGTCAATGTACTTGGGGTGCTAAGACATTAGCTCCTTGGGCTGGCGATTACTGGGGTAATGGTGGACAATGGTCAGCAAGCGCAGCAGCAGCAGGCTTCCGTGTTGGTTCACAGCCAGAAGTTGGAGCGATTGCATGTTGGACTGACGGTGGATACGGACACGTTGCAGTAGTAACAGCTGTTCAATCTACTACAAGTATCCAAGTATCAGAAGCGAACTACCTTGGACAACAATCAATCGGTAACTACCGTGGATGGTTTAACCCAACAACTGCACAAGGTACAGTTTCATATATCTATCCGAACTAATCAGTAAAAAGCGCCTCTGGCGTTTTTTATTTTTAATTGAAAAATCAACTGAAAAAAGTTACAATGGTAGTTGGGAAAAGTTGTAATTGGACAATGAAAGACGATTTAGAATCTGGAGGGAATCATGTCTTTTTCTGATTTAAAACTCTTTGCTCTTTCTTCTAATCAAGAATTAGCGCAGCGTGTTGCTCAAGAGATTGGATTGCCACTTGGAAAATCAACTGTTCGTCAGTTCTCTGATGGTGAGATTCAAGTGAATATTGAAGAATCTATTCGCGGGAAACACGTCTTTATTTTGCAGTCTACCAGCTCGCCAGTCAATGATAATTTGATGGAAATCTTGATTATGGTAGATGCTTTGAAACGGGCTAGCGCTGAATCCATCAATGTTGTCATGCCTTACTATGGCTATGCTCGACAGGATCGCAAGGCTAGAGCTCGTGAGCCAATTACATCTAAATTAGTTGCTAATATGTTGGAAATTGCTGGTGTGGATCGGATGCTGACTATTGACTTGCACGCAGCGCAAATTCAGGGCTTCTTTGACATTCCAGTAGATCACTTGATGGGTGCACCTTTGATTGCTGATTACTTTGAGCGCCGTAATATGACAGGGGGCGACTATGTGGTAGTCAGTCCTGACCATGGTGGTGTGAGTCGAGCCCGTAAGTTAGCAGAGTTTCTGAAAACCCCGATTGCCATTATTGATAAGCGTCGCAGTGTGGACAAGATGAATAGCAGTGAAGTCATGAACATCATTGGTAAGGTGGAAGGAAAAACTTGTATCCTAATTGATGATATGATTGATACAGCGGGAACTATCTGTCATGCAGCTGACGCTCTAGCTGAAGCAGGGGCTGTAGAAGTCTATGCCAGCTGTACTCATCCAGTCTTATCTGGTCCTGCTATGGACAATATTCAAAAATCGGCAATTAAAAAATTGGTTGTGCTGGATACGATTTATCTGCCTCAAGAGCGCTTGATTGATAAGATTGAGCAGATTTCAATTGCGCATCTTTTAGGGGAAGCCATTGTCCGTATTCATGAAAAACGGCCGCTGTCACCCTTATTTGAAATAGGGAAAAAATAATCTGATATATATGGCTGGGATACTTGATTCCTAGCCTCTTTTTATTTTATTCCTACTATCTTTTTTAAAAAACTCCAACATTTACTTTGAAAGAAAATTCAAATTACTTGATGTTTCAAATATAAATAAATGACCATTTAAATAGTTGGTAAATTGACAATTTGTCTCATCCCTTGGTATTCTTTGATTTTAGAAATTTTTATGTAGTAAAATTCTTGACTTTTTTCGGAGTTCGAACTATACTTAGTAGTAGGTAATATTAGGTAACGGGGAGTTACAATTATTTTTGAAAAGTAAAGAGGAGATGAGATAATGAAAAAGGTTTTGCTTTCAAGTGCTGTGGCCCTTTCACTTTTCGCGGCTGCTGCACCAGTATTTGCTGAGGGTACAGGCAGTCTTTGGGTTAATGACATTGATAATAATGAAGTTCCCCAAGGCAGTACGGACTCAGAATCCGGCAAAGTTATGGATGAACTGCAGGCCTATAGAGACGCACAATCAGCTCTGGATCAGCAAGTTGCTGAAGCTAAGAAAGCACCAGTTGGCAAAAGTGCAGTGATGGAGGATCAGGCTGGTAACAAAGTTCTTGTTATTGGTGAAGGAGAGTCGGCTAATGCGGATCAGTCTTCAGTAGCACCATCTACTACAGATCCATCTACACCGGCTTATTCGGCAGCACCTTACTCCACAGCCTCTTCATCAGTTCCGACTTTTCCAGCACCGTCTCAATCTTCGGCGGCGTCCTCTTCAGCAGCAGGTAAAAAGAAGGCTAAAAAATCAGAAAATAAAGCAAAAAAAGCTCCGGAAGCAAAAGAAGAAAACAAGGAAAATGAGGAAAATTCTGAAGAAAAGTCACTTCCTAAGACAAGTGCAGTCAAATAATTTTGTCTTTAATTTGTGCTAACGCCTAAATATCACTGAGCCTTCGTTCGGTGATATTTTTTGTAAAAAATAAAGGATTTTTAGATTATGCAAGAAAAAGATAGGAGTCAAGCTTCGAATAAGAAACAACTCCTTGTTGTTGGCATCTGCCTCCTGCTGATTGTTCTGGTTATTTTTTCTGTTTTTTATGCTTTCCGTTCATCAGCATCAGGCACTAAGCTTCGAGTTTCGCATCCTAGCAGGATTGAGACGTCAAGCTCTTCTACAGCAGATTCCAGTCAGACAGAAAAGGATTATTTAGCAGAGCGTTTTGCTAAACTGAAGGCTGTGAATTCAGAAACGATAGGCTATGTCTATGCTCCTGGTACACAGTTGGATGAGCCAGTGGTGCAAACGAAAGATAATGAGACTTATCTGCTGAAGACTTTTGAAGGAAAGCAAGAGCCCTATATGGGAGCGGTCTTTATGGATAAGGACAATCATAAAGATTTCAGTGATCGTCTGACTTGGCTTTTCGGGCATGCTCGAGGAAGCAAGGCAGGAGATCACCGCATGTTTAATGATGTCAACTACTATGATCGTCAGGATTATTTTGACAAACATAGATATGTCGTGATTGAGACTCCTGAGCGTAAGTATTATTATCAAGCTATGGGACTGGTCATTGTGCCGGAAGAGACGGCATTTTATCGGACGGAGTTTAAGGACGACGAGGACTTTACAACTCAGCTTAGAAATATCTATGAGGCAGCTCGGACAAAGGATCCAGAGATGAAGATTAAGGCGAGTGACCGGTATTTAGTTCTCTCAACCTGCCGTGAGGAAGATGATACGATTCGTTCTAACCTTTATTTGCGGCAGATTCCTGATTCGGAACTGCCAGATTTTCTGGCCAAGCATGGCAAGGAATTGACCTATACTCCGACTCGTTGATTGGCCGGTTACATGAGATGTGGCTATATCCATTATCTGCCAGAGAAGAATTTTAAGGCAAGGAAAAAGGGACTGAGTGCAAGCTTAGTTCTTTTTCTGCATAAGAAATCATGTAATAGCTTTTGCTATGCTTCTGCATTTATAGTATAATAGTTCTATTGAGCGGCTGGAGGTATGTATGGATTTAAGTAAGAAATTTAATAAAAACTTAGGAAAAATAGAAATTTCACTGATTCGTCAGTTCGACCAATCGATTTCTGCTATTCCTGGGGTTCTTCGGCTGACCTTAGGAGAGCCGGATTTTACGACACCGGATCATATCAAAGAAGCGGCCAAGGCAGCGATTGATGCTAATCAAAGCCACTACACTGGTATGAGCGGTCTCTTAGAGCTGCGTCAGGCGGCCAGCAGCTTTGTAAAAGAAAAGTACAATCTAAACTATCGCCCAGAAGATGAGGTCTTGGTCACTATTGGCGCAACAGAGGCCTTGTCGGCTACACTGACAGCCATTCTAGAAGAAGGGGACAAGGTCTTGCTGCCAGCTCCTGCTTATCCAGGCTATGAGCCCATTGTCAATCTAGTAGGGGCGGAGATTGTCGAGATTGATACGACGGCTAATAACTTTGTCCTCACTCCAGAGATGCTGGAAGCGGCTATTTTAGAACAGGGCGAGCAGCTAAAAGCGGTCATTCTTAATTATCCAGCCAATCCGACCGGCGTGACTTATTCGCGAGAGCAGATAAAAGCTCTGGCGGATGTCCTGGGAAAATACCAAGTCTTTGTGGTCTGCGATGAGGTCTATTCTGAGCTGACCTATACAGAGCAGGGGCATGTCTCCATCGCGGAGTATCTGCCAGAGCAAACCATTGTCATCAACGGCCTGTCTAAGTCTCATGCCATGACTGGCTGGCGGTTGGGCTTTATCTTTGCTCCAGCAGTTTTCACTGCTCAGCTGATTAAGAGCCATCAATATCTCGTAACAGCGGCCAATACTATGGCTCAGTTTGCAGGCATTGAAGCCCTGACAGTTGGGAAAGATGATGCGGAATCAATGAAGGTTGAATATATCCAGCGTCGCGATTATATCATAGAGAAAATGGCAGAGTTAGGCTTTAAGATCATCAAACCAGACGGGGCTTTTTATATTTTTGCTAAAATACCAGATGGTTATAATCAAGATTCTTTCGCCTTTCTGCAGGATTTTGCGGAGAAGAAGGCTGTAGCCTTTATCCCGGGAGCGGCTTTTGGTCAATACGGGGAAGGCTATATCCGCCTGTCCTACGCGGCTAGTATGGAGACGATTCGAGAAGCCCTGAAACGCCTCAAGGACTACATGGAGGACTATGCTTAAATCTCTAACAAGTCAAGGTCTGGTTCTCTATAACCGCAATTTCCGTGAGGATGATAAGCTGGTCAAGATTTTTACGGAACAGGCTGGCAAGCGTATGTTTTTCGTCAAGCATGCTGGGAAGTCCAAGCTAGCCCCCGTCATTCAGCCATTGACAGCGGCGAACTTGCTAATGAAAATCAATGATGATGGTCTTAGCTATATCGAGGACTATCAGGATGTAGTCACCTATCATCGCATCAATGAGGATTTATTCATCATGGCCTACGCCAGCTATGTGGCAGCCTTGGCAGATGCCAGTCTTCAGGACAATCAGCCGGATCCGGCTCTCTTTGCCTTTCTGCAGAAAACCCTGGAGCTGATGAATAATGGTCTGGACTATGAAGTGCTGACCAATATCTTTGAGATTCAGATTTTGTCACGTTTTGGAGTTTCGCTGAACTTCCATGACTGTGCTTTTTGTCATCGGACGGGTCTGCCTTTTGACTTCTCTTTCAAATATAGCGGAGTGCTTTGCCCTGACCATTATCACCAGGATGAAAGACGATGTCATCTCAATCCCAACCTTCTTTTTCTGCTGGACCAATTTCAGGCGGTCCGCTTTAGCGAATTGGAGACCATTTCTTTGAAGCCAGATATTAAAAAGCAGCTGCGGGATTTTATCGACCTGCTCTATGATGAATATGTCGGCATCCATCTCAAATCCAAAAAATTTATAGATTCTCTGGGGGACTGGGGAAACATTTTAAAAGATAAGAACGAGGAATAAATCGAATGAAAAAAATAGCTGTTGATGCTATGGGAGGGGACAATGCCCCTCAGGCTCTGGTGGAAGGAGCCAATCGAGCGGTACAGGAGTTTTCGGATATTGAAATTCTCCTTTATGGCGATGAGGCGAAAATCAAGCCTTATCTGACTGCTGGTGAGCGGGTCCGCATCATCCATACGGAGGAGAAGATTGACTCGGACGACGAGCCGACCAAGGCCATTCGTCAGAAGAAAGAGGCTAGTATGGTGCTGGCAGCCAAGGCTGTGAAGGCAGGGGAAGCAGATGCCATGCTGTCTGCTGGAAATACTGGAGCGCTTTTGGCGGCAGGTTTCTTTATCGTGGGGCGTATCAAGAATATTGACCGACCGGGGCTCTTATCTACTATGCCAACGGTTGGCGGTCAGGGGTTTGATATGCTGGATCTGGGAGCCAATGCTGAAAACACAGCCCATCATTTACACCAGTATGCGACTTTGGGCTCTTTCTATGCTGAAAATGTCCGAGGAATCAAGAAGCCGAGGGTGGGTCTCTTGAATAACGGAACGGAAAGCAGTAAGGGAGACCCTCTGCGTAAGGAAGCCTATGAGCTTTTAGCTGGGGATTCAACACTTAACTTTATCGGCAATGTAGAAGCGCGTGATTTGATGGATGATGTGGCGGATGTTGTCGTTGCAGATGGCTTTACTGGCAATGCCGTTCTGAAATCAATCGAAGGAACCGCTATCAGTATCATGGGTCAGCTGAAGAAGTCTATTTTAGGCGGTGGTTTTAAGGCTAAATTGGGAGCTTGGCTGCTCAAGGACAGCCTGCGAGGGCTCAAGAATAGTCTGGACTATTCTAGTGCAGGCGGTGCAGTTCTATTTGGCTTGAAAGCGCCTGTTGTCAAAACGCATGGCTCTAGCGATGCTAAGGCTGTTTATAGCACGATTCGTCAGATTCGGACCATGTTGGAAACAGATGTTGTTGGTAAATCGGTTATTGAATTTTCAGATGCAAAGGAGTAAACATGAGCGAAAAAGAAATTTATGCAAAAATTGTCGAAATCATTCAAGAACATGACAGCAGCAAACTGCATGTCACTCCAGAATTGAATTTGAAAGAAGAGCTGGGAGTGGACTCTGTTGATTTGATGGAATTTATCATCAATCTGGAAGAAGCTTTTGATATTGAGATTCCTGATGAGGATATGGATAACTTCAAAACAATTTCCGATGTGGTGGCTTATATCCATGAGAAACTGAAGAAGCAACATTAAAAATCAAAGATCGGTATCTTCCGGTCTTTTTTCGTATCTTGGAAAGGAAACGATTTCTTCAGATGGAAACAGAAAGTTTATACGGAATTTCTTGTAAAATATATTCAAAGATGATAAAATGAGGGTATAAAACCACGAAAGGCGAATATTAAAATGTCTAATAAGTTGTTATATTCGGGAAAAGCTAAGGATATTTTCTCTACAGATGATGAGCAAGTCATTCTGGCACGCTACAAGGACCAGGCAACGGCCTTTAATGGAGTCAAGAAGGAGCAGATCGCTGGTAAAGGAGTGCTCAACAACCAGATTTCATCTTTTATTTTTGAGAAACTCAATGCAGCTGGTGTGGCGACGCATTTTATTGAGAAGGTTTCGGATACGGACCAGCTAAATAAAAAAGTAGAGATTATTCCTTTGGAAGTGGTGCTGCGCAACTACACAGCGGGTTCTTTTTCCAAACGTTTTGGAGTAGAAGAGGGCATCGCGCTTGAAAACCCCATTGTGGAATTTTATTACAAAAATGACGATTTGGATGATCCTTTCATCAATGACGAACATGTGAAATTCTTGAAGATTGCTAGCGACGAAGAAATTGCCTTTCTGAAAGAGGAGACTCGTCGGATCAATGAGCTCTTGTCAGACTGGTTCCGCCAAATCGGACTGAAATTGATTGATTTCAAGTTAGAGTTTGGCTTTGATAAAGATGGCAAGATTATTCTGGCAGACGAATTTTCACCAGACAATTGCCGTCTCTGGGATGCGGAAGGCCATCACATGGACAAGGATGTTTTCCGGCGTGGCCTTGGTGAACTGACAGATGTCTATCAGGTTGTTTGGGAAAAATTGCAGGCGATTAAGTAAGGACAGGGTGTGAAAAATCATGGACAAGCGTATTTTTGTAGAGAAGAAGAGCAACTTCGGTGTCAAGTCACAGAGCTTGGTGAGAGAGCTGACGCATAATCTTCAGTTGAAAACATTGTCAGATCTTCGGATGATTCAAGTGTATGATGTCTTTCATCTGGCAGAAGACTTGGTCGCTCGGGCTGAAAAGCATATTTTTTCTGAGCAGGTGACTGATAGATTGCTGGCGGAAGAGGAAGTAGAGGCTGCACTTGCAGAGACAGCGTTTTTTGCCATCGAAGCGCTGCCGGGTCAGTTTGACCAGCGGGCAGCCAGCTCTCAAGAGGCCCTCTTTTTGCTTGGTGCTGGGACAGATGTTCTGGTGAGGACAGCTCAGCTTTATTTGGTCAATAAAGACATCTCAGACAGCGAGTTGGCAGCAATCAAGAAATACTTGCTGAATCCAGTTGATTCACGCTTTAAAGATATTGAGCAACCAATCCAGCTGGAGCAATTCTCCGAGTCAGATAAGACCATTCCGGTTCTGGACTTCTTTAAGGACTATATGGAAGCGGACTTTAAAGCCTACAAGCAGGAGCATGGTCTGGCTATGGAAGTGGCAGATTTGCTCTTCATTCAGGACTATTTCAAGTCAATTGGTCGTTTTCCGACGGAGACCGAGCTCAAGGTTCTGGATACTTACTGGTCCGACCACTGTCGACATACGACCTTTGAGACGGAGTTGAAGAAGATTGATTTTTCAGCTTCTAAGTTTGAAAAGCAGCTCCAGGCTACTTATGATAAATACTTGGCTATGCGCGATGAGCTGGGACGTGGTGACAAACCGCAGACTCTCATGGATATGGCGACTATTTTTGGTCGCTATGAGCGAGCCAATGGTCGTCTGGATGACATGGAAGTGTCTGATGAAATCAATGCCTGCTCAGTAGAGATTGAAGTGGATGTGGATGGTGTCAAGGAGCCTTGGTTGCTGATGTTTAAAAATGAAACCCACAACCACCCAACAGAAATTGAGCCCTTTGGTGGGGCTGCGACCTGTATCGGAGGAGCCATTCGTGATCCGCTTTCTGGCCGTTCTTATGTTTATCAGGCTATGCGGATTTCTGGTGCGGGCGATATTACTCAACCGATTGCTGAAACGCGAGCTGGCAAGCTCCCTCAGCAGGTCATTTCCAAAACTGCAGCACATGGCTATTCTTCTTACGGAAATCAAATTGGTCTAGCAACGACCTATGTCCGTGAGTATTTCCATCCAGGCTTTGTAGCCAAGCGGATGGAGCTTGGGGCAGTTGTTGGAGCAGCTCCTAAGGAAAATGTTGTCCGTGAAAAGCCAGCAGCAGGTGATGTGGTCATCTTGCTGGGAGGCAAGACAGGCCGTGATGGTGTCGGCGGTGCCACTGGCTCGTCCAAGGTGCAGACAGCTGCGTCTGTGGAGACGGCTGGTGCAGAAGTCCAAAAAGGAAATGCTATTGAGGAGCGCAAGATTCAGCGTCTCTTCCGCGATGGCAACGTGACTCGTCTCATCAAGAAATCCAATGACTTTGGGGCCGGCGGTGTCTGTGTGGCTATTGGTGAATTGGCAGACGGGCTGGAAATTGACCTTGACAAGGTACCGCTCAAATACCAAGGACTTAATGGAACAGAAATCGCGATTTCTGAGTCGCAGGAGCGGATGGCAGTAGTGGTCCGCCCAGAAGATGTCGAACAATTTATCGCTGCAGCAGCTAAGGAAAATCTGCTGGCAGTCGTTGTGGCCAAAGTGACAGAAAAGCCAAATCTGGTCATGCACTGGAACGGGGAAACCATCGTCGATATAGAGCGGAGTTTTCTGGACACCAATGGTGTGCGCGTGGTTGTGGATGCCAAGGTTGTGGATGCCCAAGCAGCATTGCCAGGGCAAGCTGTGACTTCTGAAGCGACTTTGGAGCAGGACCTCAAGAGCATGCTCAGCGACCTCAACCATACCAGTCAAAAGGGGCTGCAGACTATCTTTGACAGCTCTGTTGGCCGCTCTACTGTCAATCATCCAATTGGCGGGCGCTACCAGATTACGCCGACTGAGGCTTCTGTGCAGAAATTACCAGTTGAGCATGGCAAGACAGAGACAGTATCTGTGATGGCGCAGGGCTACAATCCTTATGTGGCAGCTTGGTCGCCTTATCATGGAGCAGCTTATGCGGTGATTGAAGCGACAGCTCGCTTGGTTGCTGCTGGTTCGGACTGGTTCAAGGCTCGCTTTTCTTATCAGGAATACTTCGAGCGGATGGACAAGCAGGCTGAGCGTTTTGGACAGCCGGTCTCTGCTCTGCTTGGTTCCATTGAAGCTCAGATTCAGCTAGGTTTGCCGTCTATTGGTGGCAAGGATTCCATGAGCGGAACTTTTGAAGAATTGACCGTACCACCGACCTTGGTAGCTTTTGGCGTGACTACTTCTACTGCTGGGCGCATCCTGTCTCCAGAGTTTAAGGCAGCAGGAGAGTCCATCTACTATCTGCCAGGACAGGTCCTGTCTCAGGATATTGACTTTGACTTAATCAAGAAAAACTTTGAAAATTTTGCGGCCATTCAGGCCAAGTATGAGATTACAGCAGCCGCTGCTGTCAAATACGGTGGCCTAGCAGAGAGTCTGGCCTTGATGAGCTTTGGTAATCGTATTGGTGCTCAAGTGGATGTTGCTGACTTGCCTTCCGTTTTGCAGGCGCAGTTGGGCGGATTTGTCTTTACTAGTCCGGAGCAGGATATTCCAAGTGCAGTGAAGATCGGTCAGACCAAGCCAGACTTTACCCTGATTGTCAATGGTGTCCAGCTTGAGGGAGCCGAGCTTTTGGCAAGCTTTGAAGGCCGACTAGAGCCTATCTACTCGACAGAATTTAAACAGGAAACAGTTATTGAAGAAGTGCCGGCTCTTGTCGCTGATACAGTTATCAAAGCCAAAGAGACAGTAGAGGAGCCGCTGGTTTACATCCCAGTCTTCCCTGGAACTAACTCAGAATATGACTCAGCCAAAGCCTTTGAAGCAGCTGGAGCCAAGGTCAATCTAGTTCCATTCGTTACTTTGGATGAAGAAGCCATTGTCAAGTCTGTTGACAGTATGGTTGACAATATTGACAAGGCAAATATCATCTTCTTTGCAGGTGGCTTCTCTGCTGCAGATGAGCCAGATGGGTCAGCTAAGTTTATCGTCAACATCTTGCTCAATGAGAAGGTCAAGAAAGCCATTGATGCTTTCATTGCTCGCGGCGGTCTCATCATTGGTATCTGCAATGGCTTCCAGGCTCTGGTTAAATCCGGTCTTCTTCCTTACGGAAATTTCGAAGAAGCAGGGGCTAGCAGTCCCACTCTCTTTTACAATGATGCCAACCAGCACGTGGCTAAGATGGTGGAAACCCGCATTGCCAATACTAACTCGCCTTGGCTGACTGGTGTGCAAGTGGGAGATATCCATG
>ERZ772977.1252-NODE-1252-length-13320-cov-21.301545_pt1 | contig 13320 bp, 16 predicted proteins | sample MGYA00511131_ERZ772977 | MGnify/ENA primary metagenome ERZ772977 (study PRJEB29015, sample SAMEA2737935) | human oral metagenome | biome: human oral; feature: human-associated habitat; material: dental | place: China | collected 2151 ...
GGCCCAGGTGGTCCTGGCCCGCGTCGGCGACGACGTGGCCTTCGGCATGGAGAACTTGGGGGTGGCTCGCGCCGACATCTGGCCGCGCGTGAGCGACGCGCTGGACGCCGTCGGCCTGGATGTCGCCCTCGACCATCCGACGACGCAGCTGTCGGGGGGCCAGAAGCAGCGCCTCGCGCTGGCGTCCATCCTGGCGATGGGGCCGGGCCTGCTTCTCTTGGATGAGCCGACCGCGAACCTCGACCCGGTGGGCGTTGCGGAGGTTCGCCGCGCCGTCGAGTCGGTCGTGGAGCGCACGGGCGCGACCCTGGTCGTCGTCGAACACCGGGTCGACGTGTGGGCCTCCCTGGTTGATCGCGTGATCGTCGTCGCCGACTCCGGGATCGCGGCCGACGGACCCCTGGACGAGGTCCTCAAGCAGCGCGGTCGGGAGCTGCGCGATTGCGGCATCTGGCTTCCCGGCGATGACGTCGCCGCCCAGGCCGGGCCGCTGCCCTCCCCGGAATCGGGGGATCGGGAGGCGCCCCCGCCGTCCGCGGCCGCACGCACGATTGCGCGCGCGAACGATCTGACGATCGGATACGACCCTGCCGCCCCCGTGCGCCGCGGGATCGACGTGTCGATTGAACGCGGGGTGTCGACCTGCATCGTCGGCGCGAACGGCGCGGGAAAGTCGACGTTCGCCCTGACCCTCGCCGGCCTGCTGCCCCCCATCGCGGGCGCCGTCGAGATAGCAACCGCTGACGGAGAGCGCGGCGACCCGCACGCGTGGACCAGCCGCCGCCTCCTCGGGCGTGTCTCCATGGTCTTTCAGGAGCCCGAGTACCAGTTCCTGGCCTCCACGGTCGCCGACGAGCTCGCGATCGGGCCTCGCGCGGCGGGCCTCAACGAGGAGGAGATCGGCCCCCTCGTCGAGGAACATCTGGAGGCCCTGGGCCTATCCGCCCTGGCCCGCGCCAACCCCATGACCCTGTCGGGAGGCGAGAAGCGGCGCCTCTCCGTGGCAACCGCGCTCATCAGCGCCCCCGAGCTGCTCATCCTGGATGAGCCCACCTTCGGGCAGGACCGGGGAACGTGGCTGGGCCTCGTCCGCCTGCTGCGCGGAGCCCTCGCCCGCGGGGTCACCCTGGTGTCCATCACCCACGATCCCGCGTTCGTGGCGGCCATGGGTGACCGAGTCATTGACCTGGGTGAGCTGGGACGCCGTGGCGCGTCCAAGGATTCCGGGGACGAGGCCGATGCCTCCCGCGCCGACAACGCCCGTGGTGGGCGCGCAGAATCGGCGAAGACTCGGCGGAGCGGGCTTCGTGGCTTGCTGCGTCACACGAACCCCGTGGCCCGCGTGCTCGCCCTCCTGGTTGCGACGACGCCCCTGCTCGCCTCGATCGACCCGGTCAGCGCGGGCGTCGCCCTTGCCCTTGAGCTTGTCCTGCTCCCCCTGTCGGGGGTCTCGTTGCGCAGCTTCGCTCTCAAGGCCACGCCGCTCCTGGTGGCCGCGCCCCTCGCGGCCCTCTCCATGCTCCTGTATGGGGCGCCGGGAGGACGGGTGTTCTGGGAGTGTGGGCCCGCCGTGGTCTCCGAGCACTCCGCCTGGCTGGCCCTGGGTATCGCGCTGCGCATGTGCGCCATGGTTGTTCCCGCGATCGGGCTTCTCGACCGCATCGACCCGACCGACATGGGTGACGGGCTGGCGCAGATCCTCCACCTGCCCGCCCGGCCCGTGCTCGCCGCCCTCGCGGGTGCGCGCATGACCTCCCTCATGGCCGCCGACTGGAAGGCCCTCGAGCGTGCGCGGCGCGCCCGCGGCGTCGGGGACGCCTCCCGCGTCCGCTCCTTCCTCAGGGGAGCGTTCTCGCTCCTGGTCTTTGCGCTGCGCCGCTCCGGCAAGCTCGCCACCACCATGGAGGCCCGAGGCTTCGGCGCGGCGGGTGCGCGCACGTGGGCGCGCCCCTCCCGCATGCGCGGCGCCGACGCGGTCCTCATGGTCGTCGCCCTCGCCATTCCCGTGATCGCGCTCGGCGTGAGCATCTGGACGGGCACCTTCGCCCCGGTAGGCCGATGACACCTCAGGCGTGGACGAGCTCGCGCTCTGGCGGCAGGCGCGCCATCACCATCCCGGTGGGTGTCGCGCCCGAGGAGGCCTCGCGCCGCCTCGCCCCGCTCCTGCGCGCGCTCCATCGCCGATTCGGCGCCCAGGTCGCGCAAAAGCAGCCTGCGGGCGGGTCCGGGCCTGTGATGCGCGTCCCCGTCGTCACGGTCGACGGATACTCGGGCTCGGGCAAGAGCACCCTCGCCCGAGCCCTCGCCGCCGCCGACTCGACGTGGCAGGTTCTCCACATGGACGACTGGTACCCCGGCTGGGACGGCCTGGACGCCGGAGCGCGCGTCGCCCGCGCCATCGCGGCCGACCTGCGCGCGGGCAGGGATTCCTCGTACGTCGCGTGGGACTGGGAGGCGGACGCGGTGGGGCGGACCAGGAGGGTCCCGGCCAGGCCCACGATCATCGAGGGCTGCGGCGCCGTCGAGGCGGACGCGGACCTGACGATCTGGCTGGCCGACCCCGGCGAGGCCGAGCGTCGCCGCCGGGCACTGGCCCGGGATGGCGCGACCTACGCGCCGCACTGGCAGCGCTGGGCGGCCCAGGACCTGGCGCGCTTTGTACCATAGACACATGTTTGCGCCACCCCCCGAACCGCCGCTGTGGGCGTGGCTCCTCCTCGGGGCCGTCGAGTTTGCCATCCGCGTCGTCGCCCTCGGTGTCGTGCCGAAGCACCGGCGCGCCGCCACGTCGACGGCGTGGCTGCTCCTCATCTTCCTGATGCCCTTCGTGGGCGTTCCCCTCTACGTCGTGTTCGGCTCGTGGTGGGCGATGGGGCGTCGCCTCGACGACGATCCCGAGGCCCGCTCCCTCGTCGATAGCATCCTCGCCGCCTCGGTTCCCCCCGAACCCGAGTCCGACGAGGCGTCGCCCAGCGTCGAGGGCCCGGCCAGCGCCCTCATGCGCATGACGGGTGAGCTCAGCGGCTTCCCGGCCTCCAGCGGCCGCGTCACCCGCCTCTACAACGACACGGCACAGACCTTCCGCGCGATGGCCGCCAGCGTCGACGGCGCCACCCACCACGTCAACGCCCTGTACTACCAGACCTCGTGGGACGAGTACACGGCTCCCTTCTACGAGGCCCTCGCGCGCGCCGCGGGGCGCGGGGTCACGGTGCGCCTCCTGGTCGACCACCACGGCATGCGCACGATCCCCGGGCATCGGGACTTCCGTCGGCGCCTTGCCGAGGCGGGCATCGAGTGGCACGAGATGCTGCCCTTCGCGCCTCTGCGCGGGCAGATACGCCGCCCCGACCTGCGTAATCACCGCAAGCTCCTCGTGGTCGATGGGCGCGAGGCCTACGTCGGCTCCCACAACCTGGTCGCGCCGGACTACGACACGCCCGCCTTCGCGCGGGCGGGCATCACGTATGAGGACACGAGCGTGGCCGTCACGGGAGCGATCGTGGCCCAGATTCAGGCGGTCTTCGCCGTCGACTGGTACTACGCGTGCAAAGAGGTCCTCACGCCCGCCCTCCTCACCCCTCCGGAGACGCGGGCCGAGGCCCGGCGAGAGGACGCCGAGGCCTCGTCGATGCAGATCGTCCCGTCGGGGCCGGCCTACAGGGGCGAGCCCAACCTGCGCGCCTTCGTGGCCATGGTGTCCTCGGCGCGCACCCACGTGTCGATCACGAGCCCCTACTTCATCCCCGACGAGGCTCTCATGGCAGCCCTGCCGAACGCAGCCCTGTCCGGCGTCACGGTCGATCTCTTCGTCTCCGAGCAGTTCGACCAGTTCCTCGTGGGGCACGCGCAGCGCTCCTACTACGGGCCCCTCCTGAAGGCGGGCGTGCGCGTCCACCTGTACCGCAAGCCCACGATGCTGCACTCCAAGTACGTCGTCGTTGATGGGAGCCTGTGCGCGATCGGCTCGTCGAACATGGACGTGCGCTCCTTCGGCCTCAACTACGAGATCACGCTGGTTGCCGACAGCTCCCGTCTGGTTGAGCTGCTGCTCGCCAACGATGAGCGCACGCGCGAGCGCTCTCGCGAGCTGACCTACGAGGAGTGGCGCGGCCAGCCCTGGCACGTGCACTACGTCGACAACGTGTGTCGTCTGGGGAGCTCGCTTCTGTGAGCGGGCCGGGCGAGACGGCAGATCGTTCGCGCGCCAGCGATGCGGCCGCGTTGCCGTACGCGGTGTCAGCCGCGGATCGGGGAAATCCCTTCGTGCGCGAGGGGGGTTCCTACGACTCGGTGCGCCCCGCCTACCCGGACGAGGCCGTGGCTGCCCTGCTGGGGGCGGCGTCGCGCTCACTGGGCCGGGGTGCGGCCGGGCGGGTTGCTCCCGCGCGAGGCGGCGTGGCCCGCGCTGGCGGCCCGCTGCGTGCCGCCGACATCGGCGCGGGCACCGGCAAGATGAGCGAGCTGTTGGCTCGCGGCGGTCTCCTCGTGGACGCGGTCGAGCCCTCCGAGGCGATGCGCGCCCAGGCCTCGGCGGTGCCCGGCGTGAGCTGGCACGCGGGCGTCGCGGAGGACACGGGTTTACCGAACGGCATGTACGACATCGTTGTGTTTGCGCAGTCCTGGCATTGGGTGGATTCCGAGCGTGCGGGCATCGAGGCGGCCCGGATGCTGGTCCCGGGAGGGGTGCTTGCCATCGTGTGGAATCAGATGGCCGTGTCGATCCCGTGGGTGCATCGCCTGACGCGCATCATGCGATCGGGCGACGTGCATCGCCCCGACAGGCCGCCCACGCCGGGGGGTGGTTTTGCTTCCATGCGCCTGACCCAGGTCGCCTGGGAGGACGTCATGACCCCGGAGCAGATCCTGACCCTGGGGACCACGCGTTCCTCGTTCATCAGGTCGTCCCCGTCCGGGCGTGAGCGCATGCAGGCGAACCTGCGCTGGTACCTCTACGAGCACCTCGGCTACGCGCCGGGGGAGCGGGTCACCATCCCGTATGCGACCCTCGTGTGGTTCTCTCACCTGTGAGGGAGGGGCCGCTGCGTGAGTCAGCGGAAGGAAATCTCCTTCTTGGTCTTGTTATCGAACCATCGCCGACGTCCGTCAGGTTCGACGACGAGTTGAATGTCGGAGCCGATCGGCAGGTCGTAGATACCGATGCAGGCTGGCTCGATGTCGCACAGATCGTTGAAGTCAACGACGGTCATGTTCTTAGGATCGTCCAGGTACTCGGCGGTGTCCCGGTCGGACAGGACGCGCCAGCCGGAGTCCTGAGGGGCGAAGGGGTCCTCGCGGGTCAGCCACTTGATGTTCCCCGTTCGTTCGACAATTTTCCGCGAGACGATGGCGCCGCCGGCGTTGTTAATGAATGTGGTCATGCGTGTTCCTTTGTGTGTTTCTCGCTTCCGGCCGCGAGGTAGCGTGCAATGCGATCAGCCAAGGCCTGGCGATGGGGCCAACGGCGAGCGACGTCGTACATGGTGTCGTGTGAGCCCGTCAGCTCGATGTCGAAACCGGGGTCGGGAGACGCGAAGACGAGGTCGTACAGGGGGGTGAGCTCTTCGTCGGAGTACTCCTGCGTGGAGATCAGGTGGACGAGGGGGATACACCCGTTCTTGTCCGGTTGACCGAGCGCTACGCGTCGATCCAGGAGGCGGCGGCATAGCGCGACGTCCCGGTCGACGTCGCGCGCGCCTTGCGCGAAGAGAATATGGAACGGGTTCGTTCCGTCCGTGGTGCCGGCATCGAGAACGCAATCGCGGTCTAGCAGGAAGTCGCACATCGGGTAACGCTGCGCGGGATCGGTGTTGCTGAGCGCCTCGATGAAGAGGCTCTTGCCCCACCGCACGCGCTTTTCGTCCCCCTCGGAGTAGAGAGCGGCAAACTCATCGAATGTCTTCATGTTCGCCGTGAGAAAGATGTTCATTTGTCGAGGCCTTCGTACTTGTGGCTGCGGTTCGTGGCTCTTCCGTGTTGAGTGTGGGCGACCGGGTGTTGCCGCCACCTGGATATGAGATCGTCGAATTCTTTCAGCATGGGCGCTCACTCCTTCGGGTCGTTGCCTCTGCGGACATCGTAACTGACGGGCGAGCGCGAAATGGCACACCTCCTCCCGTCGTACGAGGGGAGGCGTGGCCGATGGTCACGCCCTGTGCTCCGTGAGCTAGCACCGGGAGCGGGGAGTGTTAGCTCTGCTGGTACAGCGCGGCGTATCCGGCCCCGGACGGCTCGAGGACCAGGGAGAGCAAGTCCTCGCTTGACGTGCCCATCAGATATGACAACGAGAGCAGCGCAGCTGGCGAGAAGGTTGTGAATGTCGTGGGAATGGGGGAGGCTTTGCTTGTCAGGAGGTAGCTAATCGGTTCGCGGAATTCGATGGAAAAGCTGGGGTGAGCGTCGGTCACGGGCGGGACTTCAAGGGGTGTGAGCTGGTGTGCTGTACGAATGTCGGCGGCGAAGTGCATGATCGCGAACTTCTTGAAGATCTCGAAGGACGCGGACCCGAAGAGCGACCCGCCGAATGAGTACTTATCGACCTCGCCGTAGGCGTAGTATTCCTCAACCATGGTGAATGCATCGTAGATAAAGCCTTCACCCGGCTCGACCAGGATCAAATCATGATCGATCCGCGTTGTATGCCCGGATAGCTCACACAGGCGAGTGATGTATGCAGCGAGTTCTTCATTCATGTGACGGCTTCTCTTCCTCGGCGTGCGCTATCGGCTGTCTTGATTCTACGGCCGCGGTGAACCCGGGGAAGGAGGAAAATGCAATCTACACAGACGCATGCTTCGAACACGTCCTCATGGTGACTGGTCATGCCCGCCACGCGCGTCAGAACTACTCGGTACAGCCCTCAACATGCACGCAGACCAAAAATCTAGATCTTCCGCTGCTGCGTCTAGTAGAGCAAAAGCCCATACCGATGAGAACTGCCTGCCCATCGAGTGCTGCTGGTATTGGTCGGGTCGGTTTATATGAGTGCGTAGAGGTGTGATGGTTCGGGCTGCGTGTAGGCGGTGAGGAGAGCGCTGAGATCTAGTGAGCTTGCTTTCGTAATGACGGCGTCCATGTTTGGGTTTGTCGTCGAGAAAACGAGCGATGGATCGTTGGCGTTCCGGAAGAGGAAACGGGGGTCTTCTCGTGTTTCTCGGCACAATATCCATTCAGTTTCAAGATTACTGAAGGTGTGCATTCCGCGGATTGTCTTCAGTCCTTCTGCCTGGCGCCACAAGGGTGCTAAGCGAAAAACGATGGCGAAATAAAAGACGGCGGTATTCGGTGTGCTCACCGTGGTTTGCTTGTCGTCATCAGTACTGGTGACGCTTTGTGAGCTCAGATCAATATAAATGGATGTAGCTGTGTCGGTCTCGCAGGTGATGTGGTAGGTCTCTGAAGCAATGTCAGCACGGAATGCTGCAGAATTCGTTAGTGTTTTAATGATCGTCGCGGGGTTCATGCTTTGTTCTTTCGTCGTGTGGTCGTCGGAGTCGGTTCCCTGATGGTTGAGCTGATGCTCGTCTGTGATAGGTGGCCACTAGAACGAGAGAGCGTGGATATGTTTATGATCGGTACCCAGCTTGCCGCCAGATGGATCGAGGAAAATATCGATCAGTGAATCGAGAGGAAAAGACATGAAATACGTCAAAATAATGTGGGATTCTGGTTCAGAGGTAGAAAAGTGCATTGACGGATCATTATCTTCTGTAACGTTGAAAGACCTAAATGCTATGTCTGGCCGCTCAACAGTCCACCCCAGCTGAAGGGCAGCCCAGCCGGACGGTGTGGCCAGTTGTTTGTAACTCTGGGCGCTTCGGTACAATCCTCCAATGATTCGTGTGAATTGATAGAGGGCAATAGTTTCATTGCGCGTCTGAAAACTGAAGCTATCGGGAGCGTGTCGCTCATATGAACCTACTTCGTAGAATCCATCAGCGAATCGGAATCGGTAGTACCGCGCGTAAGGCGCGTCAAGTACGTAATCACAATTTCCGATGTTTTGTACGCTCAAGTCTGCGTGCGAGATCCTCTGCGTCAGGGATTGCAACTGTTCTAGCATTGGGAGATCCATTCTTCGGGCATAAACGTTTGGCAACGGTGAGACAGCATGTGGGTTACCGCTGAAAGAGAGCAACGTATCCATCCCCGGACGGTTCGAGGACAAGGGAGAGCAAGTCCTCGCTTGACGTGCCCATCAGGTACGACAGAGACACCAGCGCAGCTGGCGAGAAGGTTGAGAATGTTTTGGGAATGGGCGAGGCTTTGCTTGTCAGCAGGTACGCGGTCGGTTCGAGGAATTCGATGGAAAAACTGGGGTGAACGTCGGTCACGGGCGGGACTTCAAGGGGTGTGAGCTGGCGTGCTGCACGAATGTCGGCGGCGAAATGCATAATCGCGAACTTCTTGAAGATCTTGAAGGACGCGGATCCGAATTCTTCCCCGCTGAATGAGTATCTTTCGACGTGGCCGTAGGCATAGTATTCCTCGACCATGGTGAATGCGTCGTAGACAAAGTCTTCACCCGGCTCGACCTTGACCAAGTCATTCTTAATCCGGGTTGTGTGCCCGGATAGCTCACACAGGTGAGTGATGTATGCAGCGAGTTCTTCGTTCATGTGACGGTTGCTCCTCCTCGGCATGCGCTATCGACTGTCTTGATTCTACGGCCGTAGCGAATCCAGGGAGGGGGCCGAGGCCTCGGCGAGAGCACGGGCGTATGTAAAATATGCGCATTTTGCGCTCAGTGTGCTGTCAGTTATGTGTGTCAGATAAAAACCATCGGTATCTTCATCAGCGATGCTGTAGTCGGTGCCCGGCACGGGGCCTAGAAGCTCGTCCGGAACATAGTGCATATCGACGAGCTTGCCGAGCCCCTCGCGTACGAGGAGGGTAAGACCCACGGTGGCTAGGTCTAAGGAAGGGCTCGTGAAGATCGGGTCGATGATATCGCGTTCACCGTACCTTCCGATGGTGATTCCTCGTGCGTTCTCGGTGAGGAGGTAGCTTGCCCAACTACGCGTATCGGTAAAGACAATGCTGTCACCGTTATCTTCTATGAGATTGGGTGGAAAGTGATCACTTAAGATCTGAGAAGCTATGTTCTTGAACTGTTCCCACAACATGTGTTTCTCCTGTCAGTCTTCCTCGTCCATTGAGCAGCGTATCTGCGTTAATGGCTATTGTTGGGTTGTCGGCATCCAGGTTGAAGAATCGAAGTTGCAGACCGCCACCCTTTTGGAATTGGTCGGGTGCAATTACACTCACTTCGACTTCCCAGTTTCCGTCAAACTTATCGGGATTAACGTGATACTGGTGATATGGTTCGTGGACTGCGCTTGGGTCCATTGAGCGTGTTTCGAGAGGGGGCGCTTCGGGGTCGAAAAACATGTCGAGCACTGTCTTGACCGAATAGCCGGTGAGCGAGGGGATATGCAAGTATCGCTCGATTGTGTGAGTCTTATAGCTCCATTCGGGCTGGCTATCGGAAGTGACACGCATGTAGTCGTTTCCTGTCACCCGTTGGATTGTCCAGCCTGTGGGGAAGGAGCGCCACCCGTATTCCATGTTGATCTGTCGGTAGCTCGCGGCCATTCGGTAGAGGGACCCAACGAGATCGATCAAGGCCAGCGACGCGATAACAGGAGACGCCGTCCACATATTCGAGGAGTAGGTGGTCGCTCGCTCGTCGGCCCCAAAGTAATATTGCCCGTCTTCAACCCAAAAGTGCTGGCTCATCAACGCCTCGTATCCGAAGACGCAGTCGTTGTCTCCGATGAGGTCGGCAGAGACGCCGACGCTTTTGGCTCGTTCGATCAGCTGCTTGAGTATATCCATGATGACGCCTCCTGTGGCTGACACGCGTTCGTTGTTGCGAGCAGCGTGTCCTCTGGTTGTCTGCCTTGGTGACTGGTGGGGTGGTCGTGTTGAAGCGTTAGCCCACGGGAACGAGGAAACGTTCTGATGCGCCTTCGGGCAGGTCGACGCGCTGGCTGCGAGCGGCACGGAGTGCGGGTTCAAACTCAATGAGAATGGGCGTCCAGGAGTCGAGAACGCGGGTGGGGGTGAGGCTCTTTCCTCCTTCGGTCAGACGCATTTCCTCGTACAGCTGGATGGTCACTCCGAGGAGCTCCTGAGCTGGATGCACGTAGAAGTAGGAGCCGGGCATGTAGGTGACCTCTTCGAGATTGAAAGAGGGGGCACCCATCATGAGTGTGCTGAGGTCTCGTCCGTTCTGGCCGATAAAAATAGCGACCTGCGGAACCGCCAGGTTGTTTGTCGCAATCGAAATGTTATGCGATGTTGCCGTGAGCACGGGAGAAGCAATCGCACGCGGCTCCGTGAGGGAAGTATCGACATATCCTCGGAAGGTCACCGACGGGGTCGGGGGTAGTGACTCGAGAAGAGTCAAGAGACTTTTGATGCTGTCTTCGTTCATGATTCCTCCTGTGGTTTCCAATCAAAACGGGCAATGAAGTCGGGCGTGGGGACGTACGGTGATGTCCAATCGCGGAGCAAGCCAGCGTATTCGACGATGCACGTATAAGCGTTGCGCTCGTCGAGAGTGTTAGGACCGTTCCAAAAACTATCTGGGTTGCCTGGCTCTGGCTGAAGAAAATGCTTCCACCAAAGATACTCTGGTTCTTTCCACCACACGGGGACATCTTGAACCTCGATGCGTTCTTCTGCCGGGGTTGGTAGCTGTGTGAGCGAGCCGTACAGGTCAGGATTGTCGGGGTAGCGCTCCACGTAGATTGTGCGCAGTTGCGCAGGCACGGTCCGCGGCGGCACGGCTATCTCGGTGAATGGCTGAATGTGAGGAGAGCTATGCTCCCAGGCAAGAACTCGCACCCAGATGGACCCCACTCGCGTGTTGTTTGCCCAAGGATTGGCGTGCCAGGGACGTCCGTCTGCACGGACGACAAACCAGGGATTTTTCCCGGCTCCGCTAAAGAGGAGCGCGAACGTGTCAGTTCCGCGAATGGGGTGATGGGAGACGATAGAGCCCCCAGAGGTGCACTTGCCGTACCGAAGTTTACTGGGCGTACCGGACTTGATGGGCATCACCCAGCCCTGTGGGCTTGGGGTCCCGAAAGGCTGGTAGGGCACCCGTGGCAGTGCCTCGGGCAGGCCTGATAATGTGCGGAGCGTGGCTGAGAAACGACGGATGACGTCGCGTTGGTGGGGGAAGAGGCGCTCCCAGTCGAGCTGGCCGTCTTCAGGGCGCTTGGGGAGCTTCCAGATCGTTGGGTAATCCCACCAATGATGGTCGGCAATCCACAACTGTGCTCCGTTAACGTTTCCATTTACAGCGACGGGCATAGCTGCATCCTACTTTCTCTGCCTGAGTTTGATGGTGTAACTTCCGTCAGAAAGTTTATCGTAGTCGACAACCTCGAAATCAACCCCGGACTTAAAAAGGATTTCATCTTGTGTGGCATACATAGACATCGGGCGGATGTTCGAACCAGATGCGTTTTCAATCTCAAACAGGACTCGTGTTTCCCCAGGTTCGGGTTTGAGCCTATTCATGAACATCTCTGCCACTTCAGACTTCGTGCTCGTTGAGAAGAACGCAGGGTCGCGGTAGACACCGGTACTGACTTCCTTGTCGCGTCGTTGGTTCCGTGTTAGGTGGCTGAGTCAGTACAGGGGCTGCGAGTCGTGCCTGCAGTGAGGCGGTGGGAGCGTGAAGCTCCCGCCGCCTCACTGTTTGTGGGGACGAGGCCGGGGCGTGAGTGCTCCGGAAATTGGCCTAGGCCATGTATTTCTTGAGGAGGTCTTCGAGGTCGTATTCCATCGCGTGAGTGATGGGCACGGCATCGAATGGGCTGCTTGAATAAAAGCAGACGCTCGGGTCATCGATGCGGTGGTAGAACAAGGCGGGTGGCCACTGAGTCTTCTCGGCTGTCCATGATGATGGGAGTTGATTGATCTTTCTGGGGAATCTCGGGACGTCGAAATGTAGCGCCATGGCGCGCTTCGCTCCCAGCTGCGTCGTTAAGACGTAGGCAGCGACGGAATCACAATCAGTCTTAAGGCCGGGACTCGTCGATGGTTGTCTTTCTGACCATGAGAAGAATGTGGTTCCGTCCTTATCCCAGACAGTGAAATAGAGGGTGCCGTCATTTGTGAAAGACAGCGCCTGGTTGAACTCAGTTCTTGTGATCGAAGAGTTTCTTAATAGCCTCGAAATTAGGGATTTGTGGTTTTCCAACATGTTTTGTCACTCCTTTGATAATATTTGCATCCAACATTTTGGCTACACTCATCGGCCGCCATGTTCCATCGAGTTGGCGTTCCATGACTTGGATTTGTGGTGTGCCGCCTAGCGACCCTTGTTCGGGTGCGGCAATTGAAATTTCTGCCTTATATCCATCAGGCAGTACATCCACATTAAAGTCGTATTGACGATACAGCTCGTGAATGGAAGTAATTGGTGTTCCTCTATACTCGTTGGGAATAATGACGTCGTCGATAATTGGTGCCATATAACTGCCGCCAACATGACTGGTTCTGTCAAGGCCTTGAATCCCAAAGTCTTTTGTTAGCGCCTTAATATCCGTGTAGGCAATCTTCGTTCCGGGAACGGCACCAAAGTCAGTATCAGTTCGCCAGACCGAGCGACCTGATTCGGGATCGTAATAGCGCGACCTGGTCCAGTCTCCGGGTGATTTCATTTCGGGATGAGTTCCATCTGATAGCTGGCCCCGTGGATTGACTGTGATATCGGCAGCCGTCTTGTACTTATCTCCGAGTCCCACGTCCTTTAGTTCATGGTTGTCCCATTCGGGTTCCTCTGGCCGATGCGGTGATCTCTCAACTAGTTCTTCAATGGTTGTCGGAGGCTCCATGCGTTCTGGATGCTCTAGAAGTTCAGGGATGTCATCGATCGGACGCATATTCAGAGGCGCGGAGTCGATATGGTTGAGTGTCGGGTAATCTTCCGGGAAAACAGCGAGACTCTCTGGATTAATCTGCGGTTGATCCTCGACTGCCTCAGCAGATGAATCGGTTTCATCTTGTACAGTTCCCGACTCGTCGGCGTCGTCGTCCTTGTCGGACTTGCCGTCAGCATCCTTATCGGACTTGTGCGTGTCGGCGTCGTCCTTGTCGGACTTGCCGTCACCGTCCTTATCGGACTTGTGCGTGTCGGCCTCGTCCTTGGTGGACTTGCCGTCGGCGTCCTTGTCGGACTTGCCGTCGGCCTCGTCCTTGGTGGACTTGGTGTCGGCGTCGTCGGTCTTGGTGGTGTTCTTGTCGTCGGTGTCCTTGGGGTGTTCGTCGCCGTCGTGGTGTGCGGCGTCGTCTTCCTTGTGG
>ERZ772977.1254-NODE-1254-length-13311-cov-9.984686_pt1 | contig 13311 bp, 9 predicted proteins | sample MGYA00511131_ERZ772977 | MGnify/ENA primary metagenome ERZ772977 (study PRJEB29015, sample SAMEA2737935) | human oral metagenome | biome: human oral; feature: human-associated habitat; material: dental | place: China | collected 2151 ...
CCGATAGGTTAAGGTCAAGCCCGCGCGAGGACCTTGGCGATGCGCTTGGCCGAAACCTTGCCGTTCGTCCCGAGCTGCTGGGCGAAGAGGGAGACCCGCAGCTCTTCGACCATCCAGCGGGCCTCGTCCAAGGCCGCTGCGGCGCTCGGGTCGTAGGCACGTGAAGCGGCGGCGGCTCGAGCGGCTTCGACCTTGTCGTTCACGTCTTGAATCTGCCAGGCCAGCGCGTCGTCCCCGGAGGGATTCGTGGCGGCCTTCTGGATGCGGATATACGCAGCTCGAAGGTAGCGTTCGATGTGCGGCAGCCTGGCAGCGGGTGTGCGGGAGACGAAACCCGACGGAACCAGGTTCGCCACCTGCTCTTTGACGTCGGCGAGGGTGGCCAGCAGCGCGGGCGAACGGCTCTCGGTTATCCACTTGTCGACCTCGGCCCGCCGCGCGCAAATCCCGGCGACGTCGAGGCTGATTCGGTAAACCTCGTCCTCGTGGCGCTGCTTGGCCCAGGCGCGCAGCTCGTCCCACTGGCTGCGCGTGCGGACGTCGGCGACGTCGAGGCCGTTCTCGGCCGCCCACTTCGCGGCGAGATTGCGGGCCGACGCCAACTGGACGTCCGCGACCAGGGCGGACGTGTCAGGGTACGGGCTTCCCGCGAGCGCCAACGCTTGAGCGCCCGGCCAGCGGCTCGTGATCCGAGCCTCGGGCAGGGCGATCTCCGCCGCCAGCAAAGCTGCAAGCCCGCGGCGGTGTTCCCGGGCTTGGAGCGCCGGATCGGCCAGGACGTCGAGCCTGACTTTGCCGTCGGCCCCCGCTGCGAGCGCCGGGTAGCCGCGCACCGTCATCCCGTGGGCGCCAGTCGTCTCGACCGACGTCGGAATGACGCCCCCGGCCGCTTCCGGCCAGCCTTCGAGGATCTCGCCAAGCGGCAATGCGGCGCCCTCTGCTGGGCGCGCACTGGTTTGTCCGCCGACGCGGCCCGTTGCACTGCTGCCGCGTCCGCCAGCGTCGTCGGCCTCGGCCCCGCCGCCCGCAAGCCGGAAGCGCGCCTCGTCCAAAGCCTGCGCGACGGCGCCTTTGACCACGGATTCGACTGCCGAGCGGGTGCGCGGCGCGAGTTCCAGCTTGAGCCTTTCGAGGCTCGTCGATTCGTCGAGCACGGCGCCGCGTTCGGACCTCACGCGGAAGAGGACGGAGAGATGCTCGGGCAGCCGGGCTTCCTCCCATGCCGCGTCGTCGATCCAGAAGCCGCGAAGCCGAAAGACGGCTTCGGCGAAGGCCTGGCGGAAGCTTGGCGCGCCCTCCTGTCCGTGGGCGACGTCCTCCCAGTGAGGCAGAAGCGGGAGGATCTGCCGTGCGACGTCGGGCGCGGGGACGAGTTGGCGGCGCACGCGTTTGGGCAGCGCTCGGATCGTCCCCGTCACGAGGTCTTCGCGCATTCCTGGAACGAGCCAGTCGAACCCTTCGGGGCGCACCTGCGGCAGAAGCGTGACGGGAATGGTGACGGTGACGCCGTCGGCGTAGGCGCCGGGGGAGAAGGAGTATTCGATCGGCAGGCGGATCTCGCCCTGCCGCCATTCGGCGGGATAGTCGCTTTCGTCGGCCTCGGCCTCTCCCACCAGGAGCTCTTGGGTGAAGTCGAGTAGATGGGGATCGTCGCGTTTGGCCTTTTTCCACCAGGAGTCGAAGTGCCGGCCGGAGACCACGAAGTCTGGGATGCGCTCGTCGTAAAAGGCGGCGAGGGCTTCGGGCCCGGCGACGAGGCCGCGGCGGCGCATTTTCTCTTCGAGCTCCCGCGCCTCTTCGAGGGCCCGCTCGTTGTCCTTGAGAAACGCGTGGTGCGTTCGCCAGTCGCCTTCGACCAGCCCGTGGAGAATGAACATCTCGCGGGCTTCCTCGCGGGCAGACTCCGAGCCGGTCGATGCCAGGAGCACGGGCCTGTCCGCAGCGAGCGTCATCCCGTACAGCGTGACCTTTTCCTTGCACATGGCGGCGCCGTTCCGCGAGCTCCAGAAGGGCTCCGAATACGTTCGCTTTACAAGATTCTTGGCCAAGGGCTCGATCCACTGCGGCTCGATCGCGGCCACCGTGCGGGCGAAGAGCCTGGACGTCTCCACCAGCTCGGCCGCCATGACCCACGCGGGGGTGCGCTTGCTCAGCCCCGAGCCCGGCCAGATCACGAAGTGGGCGCCGCGAGCGCCCTCGTAATCGCGCGAGCGCTGTGAATAGTTGCCGAGGTTGGACAGGAGCCCGACGAGCATGGAGCGATGGATCGCGCCCGCTTCGGGAGTGTCCGCTCCCCGCCCGAAATCCCGGCACGCCGCGGCTGCGGCGCCTGAATTGGGCGCGCCTCCGAGCGCGGGGGCGCCGTTCTCCCCGGCCTGCCTTATCTGCGCGCGGCCGGGCAGGCCGATGGACGCCGCGTCGATGCCGAGGGGTTTGGCGAGTTGGCGCAGCTGCGCGACGACGTCGGCCCATTCGCGAAAGCGCAGATAGTTGAGGAACTCGGCGCGGCACATTCGACGAAACGCCGAGCCGGAGAGCTCGCGACGCTGGGTGTTGAGGTAGCGCCACAGGGTGAGGTACGCGAGGAAATCGGAAGAGCGCGCCGTGAAGCGGGCGTGCAGCTGATCGGCCTGCGGGCGCTTTTCGGCTGGGCGCTCGCGCACGTCTTGGACGGACAGAGCGGCGACCAGCACGAGCACTTCCGAGGCGCAGCCGTTTTTGTCCGCTTCGAGGAGCATGCGCCCCAGCCGGGGGTCGATGGGGAGCCTCGCCAGCCGCCGGCCGACGGATGTGAGGCGGGCCCCGCCGTCTATTGCCCCGATCTCGGTCAGGAGCTGGGCGCCCGCGCGCACGGCCCGCTCCTCGGGAGGGTCGATGAACGGAAAGTCCGCGACGTTCCCCAATCGCAGCGCAAGCATTTGGAGGATGACCGACGCGAGGGAGGTTCGCTGGATCTCAGGCTGCGTGAACTTCTCGCGCCCGTCGAAATCCTCCTGCGAATACAGCCGGATGCAGATGCCGTCCGCCACGCGTCCGCTGCGGCCCGCACGCTGGTTCGCGCTGGCCTGCGAGATCGGCTCGATCGGAAGGCGCTGCACCTTGGTTCGCGCGGAATAGCGCGAGATCCGAGCGGTTCCCGGGTCGACGACGTAGCGGATGCCCGGAACGGTCAGCGAAGTCTCGGCGATATTCGTGGCGAGGATGATGCGGCGATGGGGGCGCCGTTCGAAAATGCGATGCTGCTCGGCCGCCGACAGGCGCGAATACAGGGGGAGCACCTCGACGGCGTCGGGAACCGAGGACCGCCCGCCCGGCTCGATGTGCCTGCGTCCGAGCTCGTCGGCGAAGGCGGCCTGCGCGTCGCGAATCTCGCCCTCGCCCGAGAGGAAGACGAGGATGTCGCCCGGCCCCTCGGCCATGAGCTCCTCGCAGGCCTCGACGATCCCGGTTACTTGGTCGGTCGCTTCGCCGCCGTCGTCCCCGACAAGCGGACGGTAGCGGATTTCGACGGGGTACGTGCGCCCGGAGACTTCGACGACGGGTGCGTTGAAATGCTCGGCGAAGCGCTGCGTGTCGATCGTGGCGGAGGTGATGATGACCTTGAGGTCGGGCCGCCGCGGCAGGAGGCGGGCCAGGTATCCCAGCAGGAAGTCGATGTTGAGGGAGCGCTCGTGGGCTTCGTCGATGATGATCGTGTCGTACCGGGCAAGCTCCGGGTCGGACTGGATTTCGGCGAGCAGGATGCCGTCGGTCATGAGCTTGACGAGGGTGCCGGGGGAGACTTCCTCCGTGAAGCGCACCTGGTAGCCGATCTGCGCGCCGAGGTCGACGCCGAGCTCGTGTGCGAGCCGGTCTGCCACCGCGCGGGCCGCGATGCGCCTGGGCTGCGTGTGGCCGATCATGGCGCTCGTTCCGCGGCCCAGCTCCAGGCAAATTTTCGGAAGCTGGGTGGTTTTTCCCGACCCGGTCTCTCCCGCGACGACGACGACCTGGTTGTCGCGAATTGCCCGCGCGATCTCGTCTCGGCGGGCGGAAACCGGCAGGTCGGGGTAGGCGATTCTCGGCACGGATCTCTTGCGCGCCTCCACCTGCTCGGCGGTGAGCGGCGCGGGCGCCCGCCGCTTGTCGCCGTTGCGCATCTTGCGGCCGCGCTTGCTGACCTTGTCGCGGCCTGCGCCGTCGCCCTTGCCGCGCTTATGATTGGGTCGCTTATCCGAGCGCTTTCTTCCGGGGTCTCCGGCGCCTTTGGGGCCTCTTGCTTCCCCGCTGGGACGGGCGGAACTGGCGGAGCCCTCTGTGTCTGACGGCGTGGGGCGGGGATCGGCGGAGGAATTGTCTCGAAGCATACGGGCCAATTCTCCCACGTGCCCCCGGGTCACTCGAATTGCGCGGCGAGCTGGGCCAGGCAGGCCTTCCAGAACTCCTTGGTCTCGGCGACATCGGCGGCGTCGTGCAAGCCCGAATGCTCCACGGAGATCTGAGTGCGGCTCTCGCCGGAGGACGTCGGCTCGAGCTCGTGCACGCCCACCGTGATGAGCGAGCCGTCGGCGGCCTCGAGCCGAAGCGACCTGCCGGGGGTCCGCCCGCGCACCCCGAACTCGCAGTCGAGCCAGTCGCGGCGAAGGTCGTCGTCGTCGAGGAACGGCCACACGGCCTCTGCCGGGCGCCGAATCGTCTTCCACGCGCTCGTGCGCAGGGGGCCCTTGCGCGTCCTGCCCTGGTGCCGGGCGCGTTCGTAGTCGATCGTGAGCGACTGGGCCCACCAGGCGTCGACCTCGTGCTTGACACCCAGCCAGCGCGCGATGCGCCTTCGGTCCCAGCTCTCGGCTCCGGCCTTGTCGAGAAGCGCGAACCATCGCTGGCGCGACCGCCCGGTGGCGGCTTTCAGGCGATCGTCGCTGATCGCGGGACTGTGTGCCGACGTCGTTGTTCCGCTCATCGTTCCTCCTGGCAGTAGTCTAGCCATAAGGTGTGGCTTCGGCCATATTTGACGGGGGTGCGGCTCTTCTGAGCTTTGATCGGCATCGACGGATAAAATCGATGCTGAACCAACACGCACAGTTAGGAGTGATTATGGGAGTGAAGTCTCTGGCGCTTGGATTGGCCGCCGGATACGTTTTGGGAGCCCGCGCCGGGCGCCAGCGCTACGAGCAGATCGCCAAGGTCAGCTCGAAGGTCTGGAACTCAAAGCCCGTTCAGGCCGGGGTCGGCAAGGCACGCGGCGCCGCAGGGGCCGGCTATTCGTCGGCGAAGGCCAAGCTCTCGCCGAAGAACGACGACGAAATCGAGGCGGCCGCCGTCGAATTCTGAGTCTCTAGGGCGGGCCTGACGTGACTGTCGCGCAGATCTTCACACACGCTTTTACTTTCTTCGACGTCTTCGGAGTGGTCTTGGCCGGAGTGCTCGGCGGGATGGTCGCACGCGAAGAGCGCTTCGACCTCGTCGGCTTCGTGGCGCTCGCCGTCATGGTGGCTTTGGGCGGGGGGATGCTGCGAGACGCCCTGCTGCAAAAGGGCCCGCCCGTCGCGCTGACAAACCCGTTCTACATCGGCGGGGCGTTCCTGGGCGCCCTCATCGCCTTCGCCATGCGGATGACGGGCAAATGGTGGAACCGCTTCTTCATCGTCGCCGACGCCTTCGTCGTGAGCACGTGGGCGGCCACCGGCGCGATCAAAACGCTCAACGCCGGCTACGGGGTGGGCCCGGCGATGCTTCTGGGCGTCATCACGGGGGTCGGGGGCGGCATGTTCCGCGACATCGCGGTGGGAAGGACCCCGGCGATCTTTGGGGGAAACACACTGTACGCGACGGGCGCGCTTGTGGCGACATGGCCGGCGATCGTCCTTTGGAACCTGCACAAGCCCTTCCTCGCCCTTGTCTCCGGCATGGCCGTGGGCGGGGTGCTGTGCGTCGCGGCCCGCCGGTTCAAATGGAAGCTGCCCGTCAACAACGACTATTCGCTCACTCAGCGCGTCCGGGTGAGCTTCGAGGAATACGCGCGGGCCAAGGCCGTCGAGCGGACGATGCGCCTCGACAAGGCCCAGCGCGAGAAGGTCCGCCTCGACAAACGCAGGGGCGAGAAATGGCGGCGCGAAAAGACGATGACGAGCCGACGCCGCCGCCTGCGCCGCCGCAGAATCCTGGACGAGTGAACGGCCTCCTGGCGGCGCACGCCCGTCGTCGACCGCTGCCCCTTTGCCGAATAGAAGTCCGCAGAGCGGAATAGAGAGTCCGCAAAGCGGAAAAGAGGGTGTCGGTATGCGGATCTTTGTTATAGAATCACAGTGTGACTGCAGGCGCCTCATCGAAGAGGAGCCGCCACGCCCCAGAATCAAGCACTAAGGAGATTTCCATGAAGATCGGTTTCATCGGCCTCGGCATCATGGGCCGCCCAATGGCCAAGAACCTCGTCAAGGCGGGGCATGAGCTCTACGTCAACGACTTCCACAAGGAAGCGGTCGACGACCTCGTGGCCCAGGGGGCCACCGCCGTCGCGAACGCCAAAGAAGCTGCCCTCGCCTCGGAGCTCGTCATCACGATGCTTCCCAACTCGCCGCACGTCAAGACGGTCGCCCTCGGCGAGAACGGGATCGTCGAAGGCGCGCACGAAGGCCTCGTCTACGTCGACATGTCCTCTATCGCGCCACTCGTTTCGCGCGAGGTTCACGACGAACTGGCCAAAGTCGGCATCCCCATGCTCGACGCGCCGGTCTCAGGCGGCGAGCCCAAGGCGATCGACGGCACCCTGGCCGTCATGGTCGGCGGCGACAAGGCGGTGTTCGAGCAGGTCGCGCCCGTCCTCGACGTCATGGCCGGATCGGTCACCTACGTCGGCGCCATCGGGGCCGGCAACATCGCGAAGCTCGCCAACCAGACGATCGTCGCGGTCAACATCGCGGCGTGCGCGGAGGCGTTTGTGCTGGCTCAGAAGGCCGGCGTGGACCCCGAGGCCGTCTTCCAGGCGATCCGCGGCGGCCTTGCCGGGTCGACCGTCATGGACGCCAAGGTTCCGATGATGCTCGCCCGGAATTTCGCCCCGGGCTTCCGCATCAACCTGCATATCAAGGACCTCAACAACGTCCTCGACACCGGCCACGGCGTGAACTCGCCGCTGCCGCTGACCGCAGCGGTTCGCGACATGATGAGCGTGCTCCAAGGCGACGGCTTCGAGACCGACGACCATTCCGGCCTGCTCAAGTACTACGAGAAGCTCTCCGACATCGAGCTTCGCCCCGGCGAGCCCGAGGAGTGAGCGCCTGCTGAACGCGACGGCCTCGGCGCCCGTGCGTCCACGCCGAGGCCCCGCGGCTAGCGCTTTCGGTTTTCGTTGCCGCGCTGCCAGTTTCGTTGCGGCGCGGCTCAGGAGGTTCAATTGAAGATCGTATGCGCGCCCGACAGTTTCAAGGAGTCGATGAGCGCCGCGCAGGCGGCGGCGGCTCTGGCCGAGGGCGTGCGCCGGGTCGCACCCGACGCCGAGTGCGCGGAGATTCCCATGGCCGACGGCGGCGAAGGCTTCACCGAGTCCCTCGCCGACGCGCTCGGCCTTTCCGACGTCGAAGCGCCGGTGCTCGACGCCTACGGGCACCCCGCACTCGCCCGTTTCGCCCTCGCTGACGGGCTGGCCGTCATGGAGTGCGCCCAGGCCATCGGGCTCGGAATGGTTCCCCCCGAGCGGCGCCGCATCCGCGAGGCCAGCACGTTCGGCGTCGGCCAGATGATCCTGGCCGCGCTCGACGGCGGGGCGCGCGAGTTCCTTTTCGGCATCGGCGGCTCGGCCACAAACGACGGCGGGGCCGGGATGCTGCGCGCCCTCGGAGTGCGCTTCCTCGACGCCGAGGGCCGCGAGCTCGACGGCTCCCCCGCCTCCCTCGCGAGGCTCGACTCAATCGACGCCTCCGGGCTTGATCCCCGTGCCGCGGCGGCGACCTTCAAGATCGCCTGCGACGTCGACAACCCCCTGCTCGGCCCGCGCGGATCTTCCGCCGTTTACGGGCCGCAAAAGGGCGCGTCCCCGGAAGACGTCGCCTTCCTGGACGGAACCCTGGAGCGCCTGGCGAGGACCGCCGGGCACCTTGACTCCTTCGCCGCGGCGCCGGGGGCGGGCGCAGCCGGGGGGCTGGGCTACGCCTTCTCCGCATTTCTCGGCGGGGAGCTGCAGTCCGGGGCGGACCTCGTCGTGGAAGCCGTCGGATTGGCGGAAGCCGTCAAGGGGGCCGACTTCGTCTTCACCGGAGAAGGGGCGATGGACAGGCAGACGCTCATGGGCAAAACCCTGTCGGGAGTCGCGCGGGCGGCCGCGGGCGTGCCGATCGTCGCCTTCGCGGGGCGGCTTGGCGAAGGCGTGGAGGAGCTGTACAGCCACGGCTTCGTCGGCCTTGTGCCGATCGTCGCGGGCGTAACCACTCTGGAGGAGGCTCTCGCGGGCGGGCGCGAGGCTCTGGCCGACGCCGCCGAAAGGACGGTGAGGCTCCTGCTGGCGGGTGCGGCTCGGAGCGCCGATCTGCAGTGAAAAGGACTTTCTTGCATTAAAGTGGCCAAACTTGGAAATTATAATGCATCGTCGTGCTTCGCGCAGCTCCCGGCCCGTCGAAGCCAACGGTGACGCCTCTGCGCCGCGGGCGCCTCCCTCGGCCGCAAGCTCCGCAAACATTCAGCAGGTGACGCCGCTGCTGCTGCCCTTTGCCACGTCGCTGCTGCAGCTCTTTCCGCCGACTTCCACGCGCGCCTTGTGCCGTGCGGCTGAGCATTGACCCCTCGGAGCAGGAAGTGTAACCTGAATCTCGTTAGGTTGCCCTTACCGGCGAGGTTCGCATGAAGGCGTGCGGGCGCATCCGCCGAGCAGACGTCAGGAAGGCGCTCACGTGAGTGAAAATCGCGAGGCAAAGGCGCGAAAGAGCCTCGAAAAGGCGAGGGCGGGGCAGGCCGCCGTCAAGCGGCTTTCTCGCCCGGTCAGGGGATGGATCGGCGTCGCGCAGCTCCTCACGGTCGCATCGGCCGCGCTCGGCGTCGTGCCCTACATCGCCCTCGTCCGCCTGGGGGACCTTCTGCTGAGCGCCTACCGAACGGATTCGCCGGTCGATGCGGACCGGGCCCGCGGAGTCCTCATGCTTCTCTTGGGCGCCTACGGCGCCCGGCTCGGCCTCTACTTCGTCGCGCTCCTCCTCACACACGTGGCAGACCTCAAAATGCGGGACGGCCTGCGCCGCTCGATCGTGGAGCGGCTTTCGCGCGCGCCTCTCGCGTGGTTCTCCGACAAGGGCTCGGGCGCTGTGCGCAAGGCGGTCCAGGACGACGCGTCGATGGTCCACACGGTCATCGCCCACGGCCCCGTCGACAAGACGAACGCCGTCGTTTCGCCGCTCGCACTGCTCGTGTACGTCTTCACGCTCGACTGGCGCCTGGGCCTGCTGTCCGTCTGCACCGTGCCGATGTACGGGCTCACCTACAGCCTGACATTGAGGGGCATGGCGGAGAAGACGGCGGAAATGGACGAGAAACTCGAAAGGGTCTCCTCCACGATGGTCGAATTCATCGCCGGAATCGCGGTGGTCAAGGCCTTCGGCAGGGTCGGCCATGCGCACGCCAACTACATAGAGCAGGCTGAGAAATTCGGAAAGTTCTACAGGGCCTGGGCGATGCCGCTCGTGACGACCGCGGCCCTGTCCCAGATGTGGATTTCGATTCCGGTGCTGCTGTTCGTCAATCTGGGAGGCGGCGCTTTGCTTATCGACGCCGGTGTCGTCGACGTTCCGCAGGCGCTCGCCGCCACGCTCATCGCGCTCGTCCTGCCGGGAACGATCATGACTGTCACAACGATCGTCTGGTCCTACCAGAGGGCGGGCGGCGCCGCCGTCCGACTGTGCGAGATGCTCGACGTCCCCGTGCTTCCGAGCGCCGAGAATCCCCGCAAGCCCGATGGAATCCGGGTGCGCGTCGACGACGTCGAATACTCATACGGGCAGACCAAAGCGCTCAAGGGCGTCTCCCTCACCCTCGAGCCGGGGACGGTCACCGCCTTGCTCGGCCCGTCCGGCTCCGGCAAGAGCACTCTTGCCACGCTCATCGCCCGTTTCGACGACCCCGACTCCGGGTCGATCTCCATCGGCGGCGTCGACCTGCGCGAGATGTCGCAGGAAACCCTTTTTTCGACGGTTTCCTTCGTGCTTCAAGACGCGCAGCTGCTCAAGGCGAGCGTGCGCGACAACATCGCCCTGGGCAAGCCGGACGCGGGCATCGAGGAGGTGCGCGAAGCCGCGAGGGTCGCCAGGATCGACGACGTCGTCATGGCCCTTCCCAGCGGATATGACACCGTCATCGGCGGCGACACGGCCCTTTCCGGAGGGCAGGAGCAGCGGATCGCCATCGCGCGGGCCGTGCTGCTCGATACGCCGGTCCTCATTCTCGACGAGGCGACGGCGATGGCCGACCCGGAGTCGGAAGCCGAGATCCAGCAAGCCTTGACCGCGCTGGCGAAGGGGAAAACGGTTCTCGTGATCGCCCACAGGCCGGGGTCGATACGCGGGGCCGATCAGATCGTCGTCCTCGAAGGCGGCCGGGTGCGCGCCGCAGAAGGGAAGGAAGGAAAATGAACCGTCCCCGGGCGCTTTTCTCCAGTTTCAGACGGCTGATGGACAGCGAGTCCTGGGCGATGGTGGCCCGCGCCCTCGTCTTCGCCGCGGCGAGCGGGGCTCTGACCGGATTGGCGCTGCTCGCACTTCTTCCGGCGTCGGCGGCCCTCGCCTCGGGCGGCGCGGGCAGGTGGCTCGTCGTCCTCGCCTGCGTCGGCGCGGCCGCGGCGATCCTCGAGTTTATGCAGATCCGCACGGGGTACCGGGGCGCCCTCGGATTCATGCGCACCCTTCACCACGCCGTGGGCGACAAGATCGCGACCTTGCCCTTGGGGTGGTTCAAGGCGGACACGGCGGGAAGGCTCTCGCGCCTGTCCTCCCAGGAGCTCGTCAACCTCGCGGAGGCGACGGGCCATTTTCTGTACTCTATGGTCTCCAACGCGGCCTCCGTCGTCGTCATCTGGATCGGCGCATGGTTCTGGGATTGGCGCCTGGGCCTGCTCATGACTTTCGCCGCACCGCTGCTCGCGTTGTTCATGAACGCAGCCAGGCGGCTGACCGCGCGGGGGCACGCCCTGACCGAGCCGACCGAGGAGGAGCTCGCCTCCCGCATCGTCGAGTTCTCCCGCTGCCAGGGAGCTTTGAGGTCATGCAACGCCGCATCCGCCGGACTGGAAAATGCATTTTCAACGAACGCCAAAGCGGGCCGTTCGGCCATGCTGTGGTCGTCGCTGGGACTGCTGATGTCCGGGACGCTCACGCAGATCATCGTCACGTCGATGGTTTACCTCGTCGGCCTGTTGGCCGTCGGAGGCGAGTTCCAGCCGCTGGAGGCTATCGCGGCCATCGGCATGTGCCTGCGTTTCACGACGATGCTCGACGCCGTCTCCAACGGCCTTTTCGGCCTGGAGGAGCGCCGCCAAAGCCTGATCGGCATTGACGAGGTCATGGACGCCCCGTCGCAGGCCGTCCCCGAGGTTTCCAAGAAGCAGACGGACCCCGGCGCGGTTGCCCTTCGCGACGTCGATTTCGCCTATGAAAGCGAGCACCCGGTGCTGCGCGGGGTGAGCTTCGAGGTTCCCGCTCGGTCGATGTGCGCGATCGTGGGGCCGTCGGGGTCGGGCAAAACGACCATCGCCCGTCTTGTCTCCCGTTTTTACGACGTCGACGCGGGCTCCGTGGCGGTCGGCGGCGCGGACGTCAGGGAACTGACGACCGAGGATCTCATGGCCCAGCTTTCGATGGTTTTCCAGGACGTTTACCTTTTCGACGACACGTTAGAGGCGAACATCCGCATCGGCTCTCCCGGGGCCGACGACGCCGAGCTGCGCCGCGCGGCCGATCTGGCCGGGGTGACCGAGATCGTTCGGCGCCTCCCGGAGGGGTGGAGCTCGCGGGTCGGCGAGGGCGGGCGCAGCCTTTCCGGCGGCGAGCGCCAGCGCGTGTCGGTTGCCCGGGCGTTGCTCAAGCGGGCGCCCATCGTCCTCTTCGACGAGGCGATGGAGGAGCTGCGGCGCCACTCGACCCTCCTCGTCATTGCGCACAAGCTCGAAACGATCCTCGCCGCGGACAAGGTGATCGTGCTCAATTCCCGCGGCGAGGTTGCGCAGGAGGGCACGCACGAGCAGCTGATCGCCGTTCCCGGCACGTACGCGGATTTTTGGGCGCAGCGCGAATCGGCTGCGGGGTGGCGCTTGGTGTGAGGGTGCGTTACATGCTCGCTCGCCAGCGGGCGAGGAGTTCGTACCCGTCGCGGCCGTAGACGGTGGGCACGTGGCGGCTGGCGCGGCCGGCGAGTTTGCCTTCGCGGTTTCCCGGCATCCCGTGGGTGAGCACCTGTTCGACCGCGTCGAGTTGGCGCAGCGCGATGAATTCGACGCGGGAGGGGTGTTCGCGCGCCAGATCCGCGTAGATGAGCGGGTCGTGCTGCCCGTCGTCGCCCACGAGGATCCATTTGATGTGCGGAAACATGATGAGGAGGTTGCGCAGCTGCGTCATTTTGTGCTCTTTGCCGGAGCGGAAGAGGCCGGTTGGCGTGGGGCCCCAGTCGGTGAGAAGCAGCGGGCCGTCGGGAAGGTCGTGTTCGAGGATGAACTGGCTGAGGGTGGGCGCCGTGTTCCATGCGCCCGTAGAGAGGTAGAAGACGGGGGAGCCGGGCTCGATGATCGCCTTGTAGAACTCGGAGATTCCAGGCACGGCCTTTCGGGCGTTGGTGTGCAGCACGAACGAGTTCCAGAGCGCGAGCATCGGGCGGGGGAGCCAGGTGATCATGATCGTGTCGTCGACGTCGGAGATGATTCCCGTGCTCACGCCGGGGTCGACGACGATGACCGGCGCCTGCACCGGGTCGCCCGCGGCGGGGGTGATCGTCACGCGGTGGCGTCCGGGTTCGAGTCCGTGGTCCTCGATGAGGAGGTCGATGTAGCCCGACTCCGATGTAAAGGTCTCGACGTCGCGTCCGTTGACGGTGACGGTGACGGGGAGGTACCCGACCTGGGTGGTGAAGAACTGGCGCCACCCCCGTTTGGCCTGCTGCGCGAAGGCCATCTGCCAGTCTGTTGCGTTTGGGTTCGCCATGAGCGCCCGGGCCATGACGCGGACGGCCGACGTCGAACCGTACCCCGTGTACGGGTACAACCGCGGAAGCCATCCCTTTTTGCGGCGGGAGACGATCCCGCGGCGGTTGTTCTCACGTTCGATCTGACGGACGATGTCTGCGAGACCCATAGCAACAAGCCTAGAC
>ERZ772977.1255-NODE-1255-length-13307-cov-4.837836_pt1 | contig 13307 bp, 10 predicted proteins | sample MGYA00511131_ERZ772977 | MGnify/ENA primary metagenome ERZ772977 (study PRJEB29015, sample SAMEA2737935) | human oral metagenome | biome: human oral; feature: human-associated habitat; material: dental | place: China | collected 2151 ...
ACAAAACATCCCGAAAATTTATGAAAAATAATTTTGCCGGTTAAACTTGGGCTAAGATTTATACCAAATAACAGTAACAGCCATAACCTACTAAGGTTATGGCTGTTACTATTTACACAAGTGACTTTATCTTATACAAGTTGAGAACTATAGTAGTACAAATCAATTGTATAAAAACATTAAAAAATAGATACGGGAGATTCAGCTTTAATTTACTTTTTACTAATTAAACTAACAAACTCGTATCTATATCCATACAAATCTGGCATCTCATAACGTGGACCATATATTTTTACTATGATAAGGTATTCGTGTCCCTCTTCATAGATACTATCAAATCCATCAATATGAGATACGACAGATTTTCTCATATCTTTGTCTACTATAACATAACCTTTATTTTTCGATTTAATAGATGTACCTGGATAGAAGTAGTCTTCCTTATGCGATAATACGCTTATCGTATCTGTTTTTTCATACTTGTAGTAGCCGTCTACGTCTTCTTCCTTTGTACATCCCACAAAGAGAAATAACATTAAAGATGCTATAATGTATAGATGTTTAATCATAATAATATGAATTTAAAAAATATTTTATCATTATCAGGTTTACTTAAAAGAGACTGTTACTATAGAGGACTGCCTTTCTCTACTTTATTTTGACATAGTCTACTCTGCTTTATTCCAGTCCTTTCCTACCAACACAACCAACATGTATGTACACCATGTTTTAATAAAAACTAAAAGGAACATCATTCCCTGCAATAAAAGCCTTTAGATAAAAGAATCTGTTACTACAGAAAACAACATTCCTTTGCTACTATATCTTGACACAGCTTATTGTGTCATAATGTCAAATTTACGCCTCCTTATCGTACTCGAGATGGAAATTAATGATCGTCTCAATACCCTTCAACCAGAGATCTACTGGCATATTCTCGTTTGGAGAGTGAATAGCATTTGACTCCAAACCGAAGCCCATGAGAACAGTCTTCACACCAAGTAACTTCTCGAAAGTAGAGATGATTGGAATACTACCACCGATACGTACTGGCAATGGACGCTTACCAAATACAGCTTCGAAGCCACGCTCAGCAGCTTTATAAGCTGGGAAGTCAATTGGACAAACATAACCATGACCACCGTGATGCTTCTCTACGTTCACTGTGACATAATCAGGAGCAACACTGTTGAAATAGTCTACTACCAACTGGCTAATCTTTGTATGATCCTGATGTGGAACAAGACGTGAAGAAAGTTTTGCGTATGCCTTTGATGGGATAACGGTCTTAGCACCATCACCTGTGTAACCACCCCAAATTCCACATACATCAAATGTTGGACGATAACCAGTGCGTTCTATTGTACTGTAACCTTCTTCTCCGAAGAGTGCCTTAACACCAAGAGACTTCTTATATTCCTCCTCATCGAAAGGAATAGATGCAACAAGTTTACGCTCCTCATCAGAAGCCTCCTCAACATCATCATAGAAGCCAGGGATACGAATCTTACCATCAGGACCAGTCACATCAGCTATCAACTTACAAAGAACATTGATTGGGTTAGCCACTGCACCTCCGAAGGTTCCTGAGTGAAGGTCACGGTTAGGACCAGTAACCTCTATCTGCCAGTAAGACAAACCACGCAAACCGGTTGTGATAGAAGGAGTGTCAGGACCTATAAGACCAGTATCAGAAACAAGGATAACATCGCAAGCCAAGAGTTCCTTGTGTTCCTCAATAAATGGACCAAGACTACCAGAACCAATCTCTTCCTCACCTTCAAAGATGAACTTCATATTATGCTTCAACAAGTCATTCTTGTTAAGATACTCGAATGCCTTTGCCTGCATGAATGACTGACCCTTATCATCATCAGCACCACGAGCCCAGATATGACCATCCTTGATAACTGGCTCAAATGGTTCAGTTTTCCAAAGTTCAAAAGGCTCAGCTGGCATCACGTCATAGTGACCATAAACCAATACAGTCTTTGCATTAGGGTCAACCATTCTCTCTGCATAAACCATAGGATTACCCTTTGATGGCATCACCTCAGCTTTGTCAACACCTGCCTCAAGCAGCAGTTCCTTCCAACGTTCAGCACAGCGTACCATGTCCTCCTTATGAGCAGGTTGTGCACTTACGCTTGGTATGCGTATCAGACTGAACAACTCCTCGAGCATTCTGTCTTTATTCTCTTCTACATATTTCTTAATCATAATTATTTGATATTTTATGGTGTTATATCTTTTCTTTCTTCTCTCTCCGTTTTTAGCATAAAACAATCCCATATAGTTCTACATTATCTCGGAAAGGAGTGTGAGAGAGAGTGCTCCATTCTTTTGAGGTATATACAATAGGATGAATCATTGCATTGATTTCCCAGCCAAGTTCCCAGAATGGGTAAGTGAACTTATCATGGTCTATCACCTCTATCTTATCCTTGTCTAATAGGACAAGAATATCCCAATCGGAATTTTCATGAGCGTCACCACGTGCCTGAGAACCGAAGAGTATTATCTTTCCATTCTCTGGTTTTAACTTCATTGCAACGTTGCGAATAGAGCTAAAAAAATCTGTATGTTTCATTCTCGTAGTCATTTGTTCGCAAATTTAAGCATGATTTATGACTTTTGCAAGTATTTCCTTTGGTTTTATACTAGTTTACTTGCATGAGATAGAATTAATTGATATATTTGCAAAAACTAATACCCTCTTTTATGAACAAAGTTATCCTGACAATCGTCCTGTCATCTTTACTATTTGCATGTGGTTCTGCTAAACTTACAGAAGAACAACGTATGCAGAATGAAATAAGGCGAGATATCCCCTTTCAATTAGATTCTCTTAAATCCATCAATAATGATTGTTGGAGTTTTGTCAGCAACAGTATTATCACAGTTGAGCCTGATTATGAAATAAGGAATAATAGTAGTTTATGGGTTTATCATACATTCTTTGATGGACCGAAGCAGGCGCAGCAGCCCAATATAGTATGGCGTAACCTCTTCATAAAAAAGAGGAAACATCGGATAATATGTGTAGATAGGGTGTTGATAGATAAAAAAACGAAAGGTATAATTTATATTCTTCAGAGTAGGAATAAGTCCTATGCCTCTTGTGGACATTATAATTGGGATGTCACCCGACTGGAACATTTAGAGCTAGTTGGCTCTATTTTAGAAGATATGAAGAACTCAACTCTAAAACGATTCAACCTTTCTAACAGCACTCCTAAATTAATGTCTTCAGATATCAAGACACCTTCCTCACAGGATGATTATTGGCGTCTTATCTTCCATGCCGACTCTCTTTATGAGCAAGGGCGTTATGATGATGCCATCCATGTATATACTGAAGCTTTCGCAGATGATCGTTATATCTTTCCTTCCAAGTTATCAAGTGTTGCTTATAAATTACGTATGGTTAATAAAGAAGAGGCTGCTTATAAGTTTGATAAGCACCGTATAAGAATGGAAAAGGATTACTATCAGATGCCAGACTCTGCTACTGTGCCTTCTTATGAAGATGAGTTTGATAAGCGAGCAGATATCTATAACTATGACTTATCACTGAAGAATCATTTAGAAGAGATGCTTGAACGTGACCAAGCTTATAGGACACAATGGATATTGAGCCGACAGTTGCACCATGAGGAGACACAATATGATATAGCGTTAAGGCTTCGTGCTGATAGTATTGACTCTATCAACCAAGCCGAGATAAGGAAAATATTGAAAGAACACGGCTTCCCTAAAAAGACAGAAGTAGGTACTTCTGCTTGTGAGGCAGCATGGATAATCATTCAGCATGCGCCCTTGGATGTACAAAAAGAATATCTACCTATGTTGGAGAAAGCTGCGACAGAAGGGAACATTCAAGCTGCTTTAGTTGCTGCTCTACATGACAGGATTGATGTAAGAGAGGGGCGACCTCAGAAATACGGAACACAGAGAAATCACAATGGGATCTGCCCTTTACTTAATAAGAAAATGGTCAATCAATGGCGGAAGGAGGTTGGTCTTCCACCATTGGATGAATATTCAAAGTGAACTTAGGGTATCCATTTCATAAAGACATTTTGTTCCCTTGTTCTATTGCTCTTAAAACTTTCACACCTTCTCCCACCGTTTTAACATCACTGACTACCATAGACCGTTTGCCATTTCGCTCCTTCAAATTGCAACGGCGAGGATGATAACCAATGTAGTTGAGTACCTTGTCAAAGGCTTCACTCTGATAGTAGACACTATTAGGATTAGAAACAAACTGCATTTGCATACGTCCCTGCTTGAGGATTATCTTCTCACAACCCAATCGCTTACCCACACGACGAAGCGCAACGACCTGCATCAGTTCCTCACCTTGACGTGGAACAGGACCGAAACGGTCTTGTAGACGTTTACGATAAGCATCAAGGTCTTCGTCTTTTTCAATATTATCAAGCTCACGATAAAGTAGCATACGCTCTGAACTACCTGGTACGTAGTTATCAGGGAAGTACATTTCAAGGTCACTCTCTACGGCACAATCATCAATGAAGTCATCACCCGTAATCTGCTTTCCTTCGTCCATCTCCTCTTCATACAAATCTTGGAACTCATCATTTTTCAGCTCCATCACCGCCTGATTGAGGATTTTCTGATAGGTTTCATATCCCAAGTCCTCCATGAATCCACTCTGCTCAGAACCTAAAAGGTTACCCGCACCACGGATATCAAGGTCCTGCATCGCAAGATTAAATCCACTACCGAGGTCGGAGAAAGTTTCCAAAGCCTCCAGACGACGACGTGCCTCTGGGTTCAATGCAGCCAAAGGAGGAGCGAGAAGATAACAGAAAGCCTTTTTATTAGAACGTCCCACACGACCACGCATCTGATGTAGGTCGGAGAGTCCGAAACGATGCGCATCGTTAATGATGATAGTATTGGCGTTGGAAATATCAATACCATTCTCAACTATCGTCGTTGAAAGCAGTACATCATAGTCATAGTTCATAAAACCCATAACTATCTCCTCCAACTCCTCAGGTTTCATCTGTCCGTGTCCGATAGCAATACGGCAGTCTGGCACATACTTTTTAATAAGGTTTGCTATCTCTGGAAGATTGCTGATGCGGTCATTTACAAAGTAAACCTGTCCATTACGGCTCATCTCAAAGTTAATTGCATCTGCTATTACTTCATGCGAGAAAGAAGCTATCTCTGTCTGAATAGGGTAACGATTGGGTGGAGGTGTACGCATAATACTCATATCACGTGCACCCATCAGTGAGAACTGTAGCGTACGTGGGATAGGCGTTGCCGACATCGTAAGAGTGTCAACATTTGTTTTTAGCTGTCTGAGTTTCTCCTTTGTCGACACACCGAACTTCTGTTCTTCATCAATGATAAGTAGTCCGAGGTCATTCAACTTCACCGACTTCCCTATCAACTTATGCGTACCAACAAGAATATCTATCTTTCCCTCTGCCAAATCCTCCAACACCTGTTTAGTTTGTTTGGCACTACGAGCACGTGAGAGGTAGTCAACACGCACTGGCATATCCTTCAATCGCTTCTTAAAGGTTTGGTAATGTTGGAAGGCTAACACGGTTGTAGGTACTAATACAGCCACCTGCTTATTATCTACAGCAGCCTTGAAAGCTGCACGGATAGCCACCTCTGTCTTACCAAACCCCACGTCACCACAAACCAGACGGTCCATCGGACGTGCGCTTTCCATATCTTGTTTGAGTTCTTGTGTAGCCTTCAACTGGTCGGGCGTATCCTCATAAAGGAATGAAGCCTCCAATTCATGCTGCATAAACGAGTCTGGAGAAAAGGCAAATCCTTTTTCACGACGTCGTTTAGCATAGAGTTTAATGAGGTCGCGAGCAATATCCTTAATACGCTTCTTCGCCCTTTCTTTCAAGCGATCCCAAGCACCTGAGCCAAGAACAGACAATCGTGGTGGTTCACCACTATCACCACGACGATACTTACTAATCTTATAGAGCGAGTGAATAGATACGTCCACAATATCATTATGCTGATAAACAAGACGTATCATCTCTTGATAAGAGTCGCCAGCAGGCACACGAACCAGACCTGCAAACTTACCTATACCAAAGTCTACATGCACTAAGAAGTCACCAGGTTCCATCTCTTGCAGCTCTTTCATCGTCAAAGCCATCTTACCTTGACGTGCCTTGTCTGACTTGAGATTGTACTTATGGAAACGGTCAAAAATCTGATGATCGGTAAAGAAACATACTTTCAGCGTACTATCTACAAAACCTTCATGTAGCGTTCGATTGACTGGCGTGAAAGGTAAGGCTCCCACTGTCGCATCCTGTTCTTCCCCAGACAGTTCGACTACAGACAGATTCTCAGAGTCAGGTGAGACATTCGTATCTGGCAATGAATCGAAGATATCCCTCAAACGTACAGTCTGTTTCTCACTATCTGCAAAGATATAGAGTTTATAACCTTTTATAAGATAGTCACGAAGCGTCTTAGACAGCAAGTCAAAGTTCTTGTGGAAGAGTGGTTGCGGCGAAGTACTGAAGTTTATCGTAGCCCTTGAACCATCCTTCTTCTTTGCTTGGTCAGAGGTAGAATGATTCATACCAAACTCTATACGACGGAAGTCAAGTGCATCGTTCATCCAACGTGAGGCTGGCACCAGTTGCCCTTCCTTACGGAAAGCCACTTCCAATTCACGCTGTTCTAATTCCGTCTTACCCTCTAACTTCTCTGTCAAAGCCTGATTAGTAAAGCCTTCTTGATAGATATTATCAATCGCATCACGTACATAGAGGAAGTCCTTAAATGCCAACACGGCATCTTCTGGTAAGAACTGAAGGAAAGGCACCTTCTCTTCTGACATCGTTGTCAGTTCTGGAACAATCTCAACACGTGTCAGCTTCTCTGTAGACAACTGCGTCTCCACTTCAAAGTTACGAATGGTTTCAATGTCATCACCGAAGAAATCGATACGAAAAGGAAGTTCGTTTGAGAAGGAATAGACGTCTATAATACTACCACGCACAGCAAACTGACCTGGTTCATAGACGTAATCCGTCTCTGTAAAACCAAAAGAACGTAAGGTTTTCTCTACCTCTACAATATCAATATGCTGGTCCACTGTCAATGTCAAACGGCGTTCATCCAACTGCTTTTTTGACACAACAAGTTCTGAAAGGGCTGAAGGCTCAGTGACAATATACAGCGGTAGAGCGTTGTCAGCACCCGTGGCAAGGGCAGAAAGACGTGTCAGAACTTCTGTACGCAAGATTTCATTACCCGCATCGCGCTGTCCATATTTCACTGCACGGCGATAAGACGATGGGAAAAACAGCACCTCTGCCACCTTTCCTTCACCATCAGCAGGCATAGCAATTGTCTTGAGGTCATTGTAGAAATAACCCGCCTCGTCATTGTCATTCAACACGAAAACAGTCGTTGTCTTCCATCGTTCAGCTATTGAAGCAAAGAACATCGGAGCAGCTGAAGCAACGAGTCCTTGCAGAAAAACAGTTCTTATCGACTTATCTTTCTGTATCTTCTGTATCGCTCCTGCCTGTGGCAGCATAGCGTATAGTTTCTGTATGTCTTGTATCTTCATCGCAAATGCGTTGTGCTTGCAAAGTTACAATAAATTTCAGACAGAGGGCAATTATCTATGAAATTAAGCAGAAAAGTACTTAAAGATTTGGTAGTTTCGTGAACTCTCCTTATATTTGCAGTCTGATTCAGTGGAAACAGAAGAGGAAAGAATAGAAAAACAAGGGCGACTGACGTCTCCTTAAACCTATAAAATCCTCATAGTACTATGGGCTTGTTTGGATTTGACGGCAAGACGAGATGGTACGTAAGCACGCGGAGCATCGTTGACTGGCTCCTAAATCTCAGTTATCGAAAAATTAATTGGCGAAAACAATTACGCTCTCGCTGCCTAACCGAAGTACAGTAGGTTACTGGCTTTATCCGACTATTAGATAGTTGGACGAGACATCGCTCCGAGGATGTTGTTCCGAATCCGGAGAGTAAGCGATGCAGGTTCAATCGGAAATAGTCAGTGTATGCCTCGATGCACTGATGAAGATTTAGAGGATAAGATGTCGGTTGGTGGTCCAGGTCTTGCCGACATACGAAAATCGAAGGCTGGAATAAACGTGTAGAAAGCGTATGGTTTCCTTGTGCGGACGTGGGTTCGACTCCCACCAGGTCCACTTTTTAATCTCAAAGGAGATTTTGTCAAATAGAAAAGGCAGTTTCGAAGCTTGATTCGAAACTGCCTTTTTTAATTCTATCATCATCGAACTAATATCTGACTCTTCCCAAAAGCGGAGTGAAAAACTACTAAAACGAGAAGAACTTATTACTCCCTTATTACTATAATAAGTTTAATTTCGTTTTGCTGTCACATTTAACATTTCGTATAACAGTACTGTCTATCAACGCATTAACCCATCACTTTGAATGACAGAAGTGACAGGAAAGTTCGTTTTTGAGCAACTACTCATTCGGAGCAGTGACTGAATCTAATATGTTTCTACCTAATAATAGCTCCCAAGACGAGTATTATTTATGCGGCAGTAGCGCTTTCAGATGCTCAAGATGCTTCATCATTCTTTGCTTCGTTTGCTCATCACGCTCTACCTTACAAGCTGCTTCTAAGTCTGATAAGAAAGGAAGATAATCGGTTTCAGCTATAAAACGAGCCGTACGTTCTCTTACTGCAGGGCTGTTATCAAAGAGTAATCCTTGCACCCAACGCTTAGCATCCCACGACCGACATGCCTGCAACCAGTCGAGTGCTGCTATCTTCTCATTAGGCGAACCGTATAAGAATGTTCTATAATATCCACGTTCCTTTCTCAAATCATCCTTCGTCATGAGAATCTCACGATTGTATAAATCGGGATTAACGACCCGCTTCGAATAGGCTACAACTGGCATTCGTAATGTCCAACGCACCATGCGTGGTATCATCCACATCATGCCCGGTGTTGCCTCTGGGTGCGAGATACTACTAAAGACACGTCCTTTCCCATACTCATTGGCGATGAAGAATGGACGGTTATTCGTCATGTTAGCTGGGGCATTACCCTCTTCATGCACATCGGTCTCCATTATCGCCATAGTTGTGTAAGGAAGTGGAATACTGTCACTCTTGACAAGGACAGGACCTTCGTAATACATGACGTATGACTTATCACGCTTAGCAAGCTCAGGGAATAGTTTTTTACCTTCTGCCGTGAGGGAGAAGGCTGATATTCCATGTCCACGATTATCATGCTCAATATCAATTGCCTTTCCTCCATTAATGTGCATACAAGCATATTCTGGTGTGTCTGTAAAGAGATAGGCACCAGCACAGATACCCACAGCACCTTTTCCTGAACGAATAAAGTTTCTTATTCGTTCCATGTTTTCCTCTCCAAGATTCATATACTGCGTCGCTCCCTCACCTCCTGGGATAATGATAGCATCCAAATCCTTCAAAACGCCATTCGCAATATCACCCGTAGTGATAGTTCGGACCGCCATATCAGGATCCAATTGTATGGATGCAATCGTCTCCCAAATACACGTTTGTGCACCGCCATTACCTTGGAAAACACCCACACGCACCTTGTTTCCTACTCCCATACTCCATGCACTCAGTCCTACCAAGCACATGGCAATGATGAAAAACGTTTTTCGTAGCATAATTGTTTATGTTAGTTTGTAATTCTTTTATAGTCAAGTTTGCGCATAGTCAATCTACTATGAACAAAACAAAGATAGTATTTATCTTTGATATTTACATGTATACAAAAGTGTTTTAAGTATTTTTAGACTATCGCTTAGTACCTTATTCCATACGCTTATAGGTTCACAACATACCTACCCCACCCTTCCCTACCGAAGTATAGATGCCCAACACCATTGGTGCTAATGCTCCGCACATATGGTGCGGAGGGTGAACACCAATAGTGCGGAGGGCATAAGCGACACCAGCAATATCGTTAGGACGAGATAAAGCAGTATAGACTTTTACATGGAATGAGCCTTTAATTTACACTCTATTACGTATGTTTATAGAAAATGATTACCTTTGCATAGTAGTTTAGATCAAATCACAACGATATGAAAAAACAACTTATCTTGCTTTGTGCGTTAGCCTTCTCCGCGTCGTTACACGTCACAGCACAATCATTCAGAAAGCAAATCAGTGAACATCCTGAGCTTTCTGCCAACAATTACCTTGCTTACCCAGCACCTTCGGGTAGGCTAACGCCTGCTCCTTCAGGCTATCTTCCTGTATATCTATCTCATTATGGGCGACATGGGTCACGCTATCTCATTCATGAGCAACAGTATCTCCGTCCTATAGAAACCCTACAGCAAGCTGATTCGGCTGGTGTGTTGACCAATGAGGGAAAGGATGTTTTGAAGAAATTACGCCTCATGTACACAGAATCCTATAAACGATGGGGAGAGTTGACACCATTAGGAGCGCAGCAGCATCAGCAGATTGCGAGAAGAATGTATCGTCGTTTCCCATCTGTATTCCGTGATTCTGTATGGGTGGATGCCAAGTCGACGGATGTTATCCGCTGTATTCTATCCATGGAGAACGAACTGCAGGAACTGATTCGGCATAATCCTCGTTTGAGAATTAGGCATGATGCGAGCGCACATGACATGTATTTTATGAAGCAGCCAGACAAGAAACTCTCTCATCAAAGGGATAGCAGTGCTGTAAAGAATACGATTGACGAGTGGGGTAAACGCAATATTGACACCAAACCATTGATGGCTCGTCTCTTTAAGGATAAGGAATACGTGACAAGGAAGGTGGATGCAGGACAGCTTACCTTCGACCTTTTCAGTTTAGCAAGCATTGTTCAGAACTCAGAGATACGCCATTCGCTCTCGCTATATAACCTCTTTACAGCCGATGAGTTGTACCGACTATGGCAGAGGAGCAATGCTTGGTGGTACTTACGTTATGCCAGTGCACCACAAAGCGGAGGTAAACAACCTTTCTCACAGCGTAATCTATTGCGTAAGATTATCACTGATGCTGATTCTTGTCTGGCGCTCCCTCATCCAGGTGCAACCCTTCGTTTCGGTCATGACACGATGGTTATGCCATTGACGTGCCTACTGAATCTTAATAACAATGACATCAAGGTTTCAGACATTGACAGTCTTACCCTAAAGGGTTGGAGTTCTACACGCATTGTCCCTATGGCTGCTAACATCCAGTTTGTTTTCTATAAGAATCCGAAGAATCCAAAAGCTGATGTTCTCGTAAAGGTCTTACTCAACGAGGAAGAAGCGACGCTGCCCCTTCCAAAGACTTCTACACCATATTACTATCGATGGAGCGACTTTAAGAAGTTCTATCTTTCAAAGCTAAATAGCTATCATGAATAAGGAGCTATGCCCCTAATTGTTATCATAGCTATACGCTCTTCCCCTTAACAAGACGCCCTTCTCAATGTGAGAAGGGCGTCTTGCCGTTAGGAGATACAACTCCTATCATATGGTACAAAAAGCAGAAAAGGTTGAACTACCAATGGTTAGTCCAACCTTTTCTGTCTTATTATTAGGATGTGAAGTAAGAAGATAAAATATACAATCCGCTTAGTTGTCATAACAATCAGCATTTGTTACGAACAAGGAACATACTTCTTTATTCGTGCGTGATAAATCTTTGCTCGGCTAACTGCTCGTACTTCGTACCCTTACGGCCATAATTAGCGTATGGATAGATGCTAATACCACCACGTGGAGTAAAGATTCCAGTAACCTCGATGTACTTAGGATCCATCAACTTGATAAGGTCCTTCATAATCGTATTTACACAATCCTCATGGAAGTCACCGTGGTTGCGGAAGCTGAAAAGATATAGCTTCAAACTCTTACTCTCAACCATTCGTACGTCTGGAATGTATGAAATACGAATCTCAGCAAAGTCTGGTTGACCTGTAATAGGACATAAACTGGTAAACTCAGGACAGTTGAAGCGTACCCAATAGTCATTATCAGGATGCTTGTTTACAAATGATTCCAACACCTCTGGTGCATAATCCATCTTGTATTGGGTCTTTGAACCTAATGACTTTAACCCTTCTTTTTCTCTTTCCATATTCTTCTTTTTAAAGAAATTAAGCCAATAAGTTTAGTACCCTAATGTGCAATAAACGTTATTGGCTTAACTTGTGTTTTATTTAACTTAATGCAAATATCTTCCAGATACTATAGTTTACATCATTATCATAAGTATCCTCTCCCTCATGTTCCTTCAATGCCTTTACAATACGAATGGTGATTGGAAGAGCGATAACCTCATAAACTGTCTTCAATAATACCTGCCAAAGCATGAGTTTAGGGAGTTCTTCTGTTGGGACAACACCGCCCAATGCTAATGGGAAGAAGATAACAGAGTCAAAGCCTTCACCAACAATGGTACTGAGAATTGCACGTAATGAGAAATTACGTCCCTTGTCGCGAATCTTCATCTTACTCATCACATAGGCATTAGCAAATGAACCCACGATGAAGGCTACAAAAGAGGCTGCTGCCACACGTGGAGCCAAACCAAAGATAGCATGGAAACCTGCTTCATTCGTCCAATAAGGGGCACCCGGAATCCAATCACATAACGCTCCCATTGCCACAAAAAAGAAGTTCATCGCAAAACCCGTCCATATCAACAGACGTGCCTTCTGAAAGCCCCAAACCTCACAGACACAATCGTTGATGATGTAAGAGATTGGGAAGACGATGAGTCCACCTGTCAATGAGATACCTAACACAGAGATTTGCTTTGTCTCGAGGATGTTTGCCGCAATAAGGCAAACACAAAAGAGGATGCTGAAAAGCATAAACAGCACACTCACTTGTTGTTTACTTTTTGTCATTTTCTTGTTTTGTTAAAGGGGGTTAATCAAGTACCCCTATTCAATAAAGTGGCTGCAAAGGTACACATTTTTATCCAAATAACCTAAGTTCTGTAGAAAAGAAAAGTGTGTTAAAACACTGAACTACAAGAACAGACGCTCTGTCTGTCGATAGAATCAGTATTCTAACACACTTAAGTTATATACAATATAAGTTTAGACGTAGCTAAAAATATATTGCTCTTTTACCATATAGAAGCTTAATCTTCCCAAGGAGTGAATGCAATTTCGCCCCATTCGTTTTCTTTCGCTTCAAAACCATCTACTCCACCTGTTTCACCTCTGTCACCAGGTTTAGGATTAGTTGGCTCTACTGGTACACCACTATGGTTACCAAAATGATTGTCAAGAATGTCACCATTA
>ERZ772977.1259-NODE-1259-length-13275-cov-8.367095_pt1 | contig 13275 bp, 18 predicted proteins | sample MGYA00511131_ERZ772977 | MGnify/ENA primary metagenome ERZ772977 (study PRJEB29015, sample SAMEA2737935) | human oral metagenome | biome: human oral; feature: human-associated habitat; material: dental | place: China | collected 2151 ...
TCTACCTGATTTGCAGCCCTTGCCGCCACATATTGCGCGTATGAGGCACAGCAAAACGTTTTTCCGCAGCCGCCTTTACTCTGAACTATCAAATTTACTTCTTGCATATTTGTTCCAACCTTTCCTGATTGTCGTTTCGTTATAAAAAATACCGCTTTTGCGGCCATTTGGATTTTTTACACATCAAAACCCGCTTTTCAAACGGGCTTTGGTCTGTAAAAAGCCCTGCGGACAGGAGTTGCCCGCAGGGAAAGAGCGTGTCGGACATCAGGAAAGGGCTTGCCCGAACACAGGAGGAAATAACAACCGAGATAATCTAACGGACATCAACCCAACGTCCGCCATTTCGTTCTTCGCCGACGTAGCGTACCTTGTCGCCTGCCGTCGTCCAGCCGTGATCGAAATAAGCCTTGCAATATTGCGGTTTGTCGGGACGGATATAGGTTTTCTTGACTGTTTGGCAGTTGTCCTCGACAACATATTTACGTCCCAAGCTGTATTTGGTCTTCTGTCCGCAGACCTTTTCCAGTTTCGTATAGCGCATCATGCGGTTCAGTTCCTGAGCGTCGCAGCGACCCGCGCCCTCCGCAATCGCGTCTGTCAAACCCGCCATTTCAGCGTTTTCCGAACTTGCCGGACACATTTTGAGAAAATTTCGCCTTGCCTTGAGCGTATCGCCCAATTTCTTGTGTCGGATCGAAAAATAACGCTTAATCGATGGCGCACACTCGCTCGGACGGTCGCCCGAAGACAGACACAAAACCGCCTCGCACGCCAAGCGAGTATCGCCCGTCAGCACATCGTCGGCAAAAGCCGCAGGAGCAGCCCCCAGCATGGCGGCAGCTAGCAAACCCAAAGATTTATTCATACACATACCTTTTAAAAGACCCGTCGATGCGGGTATTGAAACCAAAGACGAAAAAAAGGATAATCTGCGTACCCCTACGCGAGATTATCCATCTCTGAAAAAGCCGCTTTCGCAAGAAAGCGGCTTTTTTATTGCCAAGCAACTGTTCGAACCTGAAACTTACGACCGTCCTGAACGATATTTACACATAAATCACTATTACCACGCATCAACAGGTCAACCTGCTTGGATGCAGCCTTCATGCTTTCGTAAGTGCCAATCACAATTTGTTTGACGGGCTTGCGGAGTTTCTTCATGTTGCTTCCTTTCGCTTTTAGATGAAGTGAAGGTCGTCTGAAACGTTTTCAGACGACCTTAGAATTTAATTGCAGGGCTTCCACCTGCTCCCCGACGTATTGCCGGTAGTCAGCCTTATCAGGGCATCGCTCAAAACGGCAGGGTGTGATAAATACCATACCGCCGATTTTTACCCTCCCGTTACTGCTGGTTGTTTCACGGGCAAAGTGCTTGTTCACACAACATCACACACGGACGGTATCGGAACCGCTCAGTCTACCTTTCTCTCGAGCCGCTGAGTTGCCCGCCGCCTATGGTGTAGCTAGGCGGTAGAAATGGTCGTCTGAAACCGTTTTCAGACGACCTTGGGAATAGGAGGGCATTTCTCCACCCGTGTTAAGATTGGATTACCATATCTTCTCTTTACACGAAACAAGAAATGCCCATGGAAAAACATTCAAAAGACTTAGCAAACCAAATCGGGGCAGTTTTGCCATAAGGAAAAATGATACGGCCTGCTATCGGTTCATATTTGACAATCCCATCAAAATAGAGATGCAAGAATACCCATCACTTAAAAAATGAGGAGCAACCGTGGCATGAACCGACATCCAAGGATGCCCAAATAATTATTTCAGATAAAATCCACACCTGAAAGCCGTTGGTTATCGTTATCAAAGCCGATTGCCTGTCGTACTCTTTCCAACCTCGGAATATATGGAAAGAATGCAATAACGCCCATGTTAAAATTATAGACAGTCTGATTTTATTGCAGCAGTCCATCTTATCATTCATCTCCAAATGTGAACTAAAGTGGTAGAAAAGGCCGTCTGAAACTGTTTTCAGACGACCTTGTTCTCAGCCTTCCTGAAAAAATCCTGCAAACCTACCCTCGATTTGCAGGGCTTTGATTTCATCCTTTGTCATATTTGTCATAACTTCGCCTTTGAACTATAATAATAAACTATCTGAAATAATAAACTTTATTATTATTTCGGATGAATCCAAACGGAAACCCACTTGTGCAAGAAGTGGGCTTGGATTTGGATACATGTTTAAAGACGGGTAGAGCCGTCTGAACATTGGGCATACGCCTATCGGATTTATCCGATAAATACCCGCTCATGGCGGGCAAAAGAAAAATCAAAATGTATTTTGCAGCTTGTCCGCAGATTATCGCTGCTGCATCGGGAGTACGTCCCGATTAAAAAATACGTCCAACTTGCCGCCTGTTACCGGACCCTCTCATCAGGCTACCCGGATGCGCGGCATTTTTTTTGGCAGGTTGAAAGCTGCCCGCAACCGTTTATCCGATTTACCCAAAGGCTCGATCGCCTTTTCTACGCTTGTTGTTTCGGACTTTTTAAGCCGAAATAACTCCGAAGGCCGGTTGCTACGTTCCAAACTGTTAAAGATCAAATTGTTATGTTTAGTATATTTTAAATATACATACCTGTCTATTACAAGTTGACATTTTTCCTAAGAAAATTTTTTACTTATTGATTATTAATGTTTTATTTTCATTTAAAAAAAGAAAGGACATCTGAACCTTGAAACGACCTTTTTGGGGAATTGAAATTGGTGTCCTAGAAATGTGAAAAACAAAAAGGTCGTCTGAACTTTTAGACGACCTTTTTGTTTTGATGAAAATAGTAGCTGTTTATTGCAATATAGGATATAGTTAGCTAACTAAACTAAGTTAAAGGTATTAATCATGTTCCAGGCAAATATCCATCAGGCAAAAACCAATCTCAGCCAATTGATTCAAAAAGCTGAGGCAGGCGAAACCGTCATTATCGCCAAGGCAGGAAAACCCTGCGTTCAATTGACCGGTATTGTCAAACAAGAGCGGAAAGCAGGCGGTCTGAAAAAATTCAGCAATTCCCAAAATACCGATATTTCCAGAATCCTTGAAAGTGATGACGATACCGCAGATTTATTTGAGGCTTCTTCACTATGAGAAAGATTCTGTTAGATACGCACGTTTTACTGTGGTGGCTGATGGATGATGACAAATTAGGCGAAAATGCCCATAAAATAATCAGAAATCCCAATAATCTGATTTTTGTCAGTGCAGCAAGCATTTGGGAAATTTCCATCAAATTAAATAAAGGGCTGCTGAAACTGCCTGAAGAATTTTTTGATATTACGGGGCAACAGGATTTTGAGAATCTGCCAATAGATTTCTTCCATGCAAAACAAGCAGGATTACTCCCTCCGATACACCGAGATCCCTTTGACAGAATGCTGATTGCTCAAACTCAAGCGGAAGGCTTAGAACTGATGACTGTTGACGGACATATCCCTCAATACGGAATCAGGGTAATTGATGCAAGCAAGTAAAAATATATTTCAAACACAAAAGGTCGTCTGAACTTTCAGACGACCTTTTTGGTTTAACTAGTAGTTTTTCCTGATTAGATGTTGATTGGCAAACTTCAAAATAGGGCTTGTGTTTGGCTAGGAAAAGTTTCTATTAAGATTAATAACTACGCCGATAATATTCGCATCGGACGGCATGATTTCGGGTTGATTATCATTGTATTTTAAAAAATGCTGATTCTTTATATCCAGCAGAAGTTTTGCAACAATGCCTCGGTTGTGTGCAGAGACTACCATTATAAAATCACCATGTTTAGCTATGATATTTGGGTTAATAGTCAGAATATCATTTTTGAAAATCCCCTCACTTTGTAAATCGTTATCAGGGACACGAGCCAAAAAAGGTTTTATAAAACCAGTCCGGGGGACATTCTCAAGATTTATTAGAAGACTATCTATCTTATCGTCGTGTGTGCAAGAAAAAGAGGCATCTCCAAAATTGTTTCCTCCTACTTGTATATGATTTGCATTATTATTGATCACTTGATTTTGGTAAGGTAGAGGATAATTGCATACCTCAGATATTTTTACCATAACCTCAAATGTAGGCTTATTCCTTCCTTTTTCAAGAGCGGAAACGCTACCCTTGCCAGAGAATCCAATTGCCTCAGCCAACTCTTCTTGCGTCAAGCGCGCCTGCCTTCTTGCATTTGTGACCCATTTAGCCAAATCGTAGTTCATAGGACAGTCTTGATTTAAAAATTTGATTCTATATAGACTCAAAATAGTTGTCGCATCTGAATAATTGACTAATATGTATATTAAAAATATACTTAAGATAATATTTTACCGAGAAAATATATGCTGAAAGCTCTTCAAGTAGTAGTCGAATTAATTGGTAGTCAGGCATCATTAGCTCGAAAGTTAGGTGTTCAACGCTCAACAGTGAATAGTTGGATTCATGGTAGAAACAAAATTCCGCCCGAGGTTGCCATCAAGATCGAGAAATTGACCGACTCCAAAGTGAAGAAAAAAGAACTGAGACCTGATTTATTCGACTGAACATTCGGAATAATCATGCTCACCGCCGACATCCGCCATCATATTACAACGGACTTCGTGGTTTACCGCGAGTTCGGGCTTTTGTGCGGGCGCAATATCCATGCGGCGACATTGTTGACGGGGCTGTTTTGGTGGAGTGACTTGGCTGATAAAGAGCCGAAGCGTCAGGGTTGGTTTTACAAGACCGCTGTCCAGTTGCTCGCCGAGTTGGGCTTAACCCGTCGCGGCTACGAAAAGGCGCGGAAATTTTTATTGGGCAAAGGCATAATCCAATGCCGACGCGCAGGCGTACACGGCAGAATGCACTGGCAGCTTAATAAGGAGCGTCTGCTCGAACTTTGTTATCAGGTCAAAGGCGAGGCAGTGCCTCAATTCGACAGCCGTTATCATCTCGATACAGACAATTTCCGCCTCGAGAAATGGATTAATCTCGGCCTTTGGAATGACTTTTTGAAGATGCGTGCCGAAAAAGGCAAATCTGTCAACTTGAAGCAGAAAAAAATCCTGCTCAACCAGCTCAAAGACCTCAAAAATAAAAACTACGATCTCGAAGCGGCCATGCGGAAAGCTATTCTGAACGGCTGGGCAGGCTTCTACGCCTCCGACCGTCCCTCCAATATCCCCGCGCCGTCCACGTCCGAGGCGGCCACGCGCAAAGCGCGGGCTGAGTATGAAGAACAAATCAAACAATCCTCCCATCCGCCCCCTGATACAAGCGGGCAGCGGAATCCCGACAATCCCGATCGCCAAAATCTCAAAAACCTCTTTAGGAAAAAACAGTAATCATCAGGCTGTTGGCACCGCCACGCTCAAACGCTGCTCCGGCAGCTTTTTTTGTGCCTTTTGCCGCTGAAAAGGTCGTCTGAAAGGCTGTTTTGCCTGTTTTTCGGCGTAAAGTGGGATATACCTGTCTGTTTTTCTGTCCTGCTTTCGTGTTTTTATATCAATTAGATTATCAGAACCCGCTTTTTTGATGAAAATAAGTAATTGAAAACATTGTGTTTGTACATATTGAACAAAGAACTTTGGCTTTAGAAGACAGAGAACTTTGTCCGTATAGGACGGCCTTTATACAAAGACCACATCCACAGACCACTATCAAAAAATATTACAGGCGGCCGCCTGATTGTTTTTTGTGCAATTTATGATCTATGTAGATAGATATTGGCGTTTGGGCGGATATGGGGTGTTTTTGAGGAGGGGATATGTACAGGTTTTGTGGATAAATAGCTAGAAATATGTACAGGTTTACTGTACAATTAATTGTGTTGCTTAATGGAGATACAAAAAATGGACTATGTAATCAGCTACACCGCAGCCCGTGAAGATTTGGCGAAGGTTATGACCAAAGTGTGCGAAGACCAAGTAGTAACACATATTACGCGCCGGAACGGAGGGAACTGTGTCTTGATGTCTGAAGAAGAGTACGGCTCTATTATGGAGACGCTTTACCTGTTCGGAAATCCTGCCAATGCTGCACGTTTGGAACACTCGCTGGCTCAGGCAGAACAGGGAGAATTTGTAGAGGTTGATCTGTGATGAAGCACCGTTTTACCACTGATGCCGCCGAAGATTTGGCTTATTGGAAAAAGCACGATGCCAGGAAGGTTGAACGGATCAAGTTGCTTTTGGAAGATATTAAAGCCAACCATCCGAAGGGAATCGGTAAACCTGAACCGCTGCGTCATCAGAAATCGGGGCTGTGGTCACGAAGGATTGATCGGGAACACCGTTTGGTTTACTCGGTAGAAGAAGATACAGTAACGGTTTATGCCTGCCGATACCATTACGAACGCTGAACGCGGTATTTTACCTCGAAAGCCGTCTGAAAATTCAGACGGCTTTTTTATTTGTATTCCTCCGGATTAATCTCATTCTGCCAGTCGAATTTACCTTTGCCTGATGAATTTTGTGGATAAATGGGTTGAGACGAAACATAGAGTAAGGTAAAGTTACCTTACTTTGTTTGATGGAGATTAATCATGGGAACGGCTTTGAGATTAACCGCTAAAAATCAGGTTACGCTGAAAAAAGAGTTTTTGCTGCATTTGGGCATTACTGCCGGAGACAGAATCCATGTCAGCAAACTGCCTAACGGCGAGCTGCGGATACGGGCAGAAAGGAAGAAAACTGTTTCTCACAAATCATTTAGGGATTTCGCCGGTTGTTTGGGCAACCCGCATGATATCCATCTATCCATTGACGAGCTGAACGAAGCTATTGCCGATGCTGGGGCAGCGGCAGGTTCTGAAGGATTGAAACTCAAATGAGGCAGATTGCTATTGATACCAATGTTTTGGTACGGTTGTTCGTTGATGACGATTTGGTACAAAGAGATAAAGCATTGGAATTGCTGGAAAATGCCGATAGTGTGATTGTGCCAACCACGGTATTTTTAGAATGCGTATGGGTTTTGACCCGTAGTTATAAAATGGAAAAAAACCTTGTTTTGCAACAACTTCGCAGTTTTTCCGAATCTATCCCCAATTTGGTTATTCAGGAGGGCGAGCTGGGAGCGGGGTTTGCCATTATGGAAGACAATGGCGACTTTGCCGACGGAGTCAACGAGTTTTTGGGACGCATGATGGGAGCGTCGTGTTTCGTTACTTTTGACCGTAAGGCAGCAGTTTTGCTTGAAAGTAGAGGTTTAGCAGTCGAGCAAATAAAATAATCCTTTATCGTTGGGAAAGCCGTCTGAATGAATCAGACGGCTTTTTTACATCAGTTCATTAACGTCAATTTCACGGTTCAAGTCAAACTTGCCGATGATTGGACGTTCCGATATTTCAGAGTTAGTTTTTTTGGGGGCAGGAGCTGCCGGAGTAACGGTACTGACCTGTCTGTTTTTGACTTGTACGGAATCATTAATAGATTGATGATTTATTTCGGATGAGGCGACAGTTTTACCGGTATGGCTACGGATGAACCTGTTCAAAGTTGGCTGGCTTACTGTCATTCCCTTTTTTTCAAGCAGGAATCTCAGAATATCTTTTTCTGAGTAACCCAAGTTTTTCAATGTGAAAATCTCTCCGGCAAAGGCATCAAGTTTGGATTTTTTGCCTGACGGGGCATTATTCTTCACGAAGTCTTCTAAATCGCTCATATACGTATCTATTCACTTATATTCATATATAAGTGTCAATATATCCATATTTATTCCAAAAATCAACATTATTAATCCAAAATATACTAAATAAACTATAAATAATCATTATTTATATAATTAGTATGTCAAATAATCAAATAAATACATTTCCATACATCAGTATATTCACACATATCCAAGTCCATGCGTATCACCTCCTCAAAGTAACGCCTATATCCCATACAAACAGCAAATCAAAACAAGACGCAGGATAGGCAACGAGTGCCAAAAACAGGGTGGTTTTACCACCCTGATTCCGCCCCAAAGGGCGGAAACGCCGCAAAGCGGCTGAAGGTTTGAAACAACCATCGGGGGCAGCGGCCGCCGTGTTGTTGGTTGATGTCTAAATTTCAAAGCGCAAAAAGTCCAGACCAAGACAAGTGTCTTTGCACGTCTTCCACCTTTTCCACCACGCCGCAGAGGGCGCACCGGACAAAGATGAAAGCCGCACAAAGCCAGTCTGGACTTTTTGCGCTTTGAAATTTTTTACGACATCACAACACGGCGGCCGCTGCCCCCGATGGTTGTTTATTTATGAATGAACATTTATGAAAGGATTATCAAATGGGACTTGATATGTACGGCTACACCATGAATGCCGAGTTTGTCGGCGACCGTCAAACCGATGTGAATGTGAGTGAAGATGAACGCGATGAAGCAGAACTGAATCAATTTGCGTACTGGCGGAAGTTTAACCATCTACATGGCTGGATGGAAAAACTATATCGGCAAAAAGGCGGCAAAGCCGATGTATTTAATTGTTGTACGGTGCGGCTGGAACTAGAAGATTTAGAACGGCTGGAAGCCGATTTAAATGAAGAAAAACTAGAACACACGCCGGGCTTTTTCTTTGGAGATTCACAAATTTATCCCGAAGACATTACAGAGACCAAAAACTTTATAGCGAATGCCCGATTAGCAATAACCGAAGGACGGGCGGTTTTTTATGACAGTTGGTGGTAATGGCATTTAAACGGTTTCGGGCGGCAAAGGTCGTCTGAAACCTTCGGGAGCGTAAAAATGGATAACACGGTTAAAGACCTGAAAAAACTTATTTATTCATTCGGTGCGGCATATAAACCGTCTAATGTTTTTCGTGATTTCGTGGAGCTGGCAGCCCTTGCGATTTTTAATAGTTATATGCGGGATGATGATTGGGAAATACGCGAGGAGCGATACCACACTATCCGCCGAGAATATAAAGAAGAGGCTTTTAAAATCTTTCCTGAGCTGTTGGGCATTTTGACTTCAGGCTGTCTTCATGCGGTGAACGTAGGAAGCTACGAAGATTTTTTGGGTGAGCTTTATATGGACTTGGGCGCGTCAAATGAGCGTAACGGGCAGTATTTTACGCCGATGTCAGTGTCAAGGGTGATGGCGAGACTGGCAGGAATCGACACGGCGGAGAAACTGGAAAAACAAAGATTTGTTTCCTTGCTTGAGCCGTGTTGCGGCAGCGGTGCGAATCTGCTTGCCTTTGCTGAACATATCGCCGATAGCGGAAAAGTTCCGACTTTACATATGGCGGCGGTTGCGGTGGATATAGATGTTTTGTGTGTGTGGATGTGTTTTGTGCAATGCCATTTTTACGGTATCCCCGCAAAAATTATACACGGCGACAGCATAAAAAATGAATTTCAAACGGCATGGCGCACAGTGCATTGGTTGCGTGGCGGTTTTGAAGACGATATGAAAGCTGAAATTGAAGCCGACAAAAAAGCCGCTTTTGACGCAAAACAGCACAGTCAAGATGAAACAAAGATAACCGCCCCCTTATTGACATTAGAAGAACAGTTGGTTTTGTTTTAAAGAAAGGCAGAAGAGTGATGATTCAAGATGTGAAAGAAGTGAATATGATAGATAGAATTTTAAATGAAATTTCGGCGTTAAGCCCGAAAGAAATCCGAGAAATTTTTATGCGGATGTGGCGGCATATGGATTCACTGAATGACGGCTTGACGGCTGACGATTGTGTCGAACTTTTTGCAACCGCTTTAAAAGGCAGTTCGGATTTGACCTATGATTTGTTGATGGATACCTGTCATGATTATAGCGTAGGCACGATGACAGAAACATTTGCATTATTGTCGCGTGAAATGTATGACAAAATGTTTTCTGAATGCCTTAAAGGTAAAATTCCTACTGAAACGAGGCTGGATACCGAAGCCCTAATAAAGCTATTGATGTTAGAAAACGTATCTGAAGTAGAGGCAAGCATTAGAAAAGGTTGCATAAGGGCAACACATTTTATAGGCTCAGATAAAAAATTTATCTATGATACAGGGATTGATAATGAAAATATTCAATGGAAAATTGAAGATTTTAAGGCTAATTACCCGCATACATGGTGGACGGTAGAGCAGATTATTTACAATGACTAAGATATAGAGGTCGTCTGAAACGGCGATTTCAGACGACCTTTATATGCCGAAGAAAACTGAACGGAAAAAACGCCCGCCGCAGCCCCGTTACCGCCTCTCAAGGTTCGGCAGAAACGTCCCCACGCCACCAAGAGAAAAACAGACTTAGGCAACTTTTCCGGCACCTTCGGCAGCCTGCAAAATTGCCACGCCTATTTTTCTCTTGCCCCCTACGGCGGGCTTTTTTATTTATGAAAAATTAGTACTATTCAATCTAGTAGCTGACAGCTCTTAAACTGGAGCTATTTAGACAAAATATCTGCCTTTGTCGATTTTGAGTGGTGTTTGACGTGGGCAGGGATGGAAAATAACACATAAGGAAAACTAATGCTTTTACTAAGGCGTGAACACATTGATCGCTTGTTTGATATGTTGATAGCAAACCGCAGGTTTGATACTCCATTTAAAATTACGGAGTACGATGGTGGGATGAATTTTTTGGGTACGTTTGGCGAAGTCCTGGTACACGAGCTTGGAAACCGATCAGCGACATTGTGCTTTGAATGGAAAGGGGAGATTTCTGAACCACGAGATACCCATGATATTGCGGGGATGAAGCCAAACATTCTTTATGACTTTAACGGGTCAGGACGGCACTTTGATAACCCTGATCCACGTTACCTGCTTCCTGTGGGTTCAAAAGGGTTGATTCTGAAGCATATCGTGATTAATGACGAAGACGAGCTTTTGAGGATTTGGTGTAACCGACGAAAAATTTATTTTTACCGATACCGGATATTGAAAGCCACCCCAATTGTGCGGAACATTTTATTGCATAAGGCATGGCAGGAAATTTATCGGATAAATGAAACATGCCGTAACACTTCATTTGAAATTTCCATATGCCATCGTCCAATGGAAAACGAATAAACATCCAACCGAGCTTTTATCTACTAGAGCTAATAAAAGATCTCTTTTTCTCTTTTTTTGTTCATTGCTATAATTGTCCATTTACATTACTTAGCCCAATTCTATGAAATCCTTCGTTTACTCCCAAGCCATATTTCCTCCATTATCACTATTATTCCTATCATTGATAGCTGCCTTTCCTGTCCCAACATCAGCCGCTCCCACCCCCGAAGCCATTTCACAACAACAGGATATTCTCCAGCGTCAACGGGAGAAGCAGCTGCGTGAACAGATGTTGCCTGAACAAGATGTGCGTTTAGATGATGCTGATACAGGTAGGGAGAAGATGGCAACACAGGCAGGTAGTGCAAATTCGGATGAAGCAAGCCCATGCTTTCCTATTTCTGAAGTGGAATTGGTGGGTAAAGGAGCCGCTAAATTTCGATTTGCGCTCAATCAGGCTTTGCGCCAAACACATTTTGTTCCCGGCAAGTGTTTGCATGCGGGCGATATCAATCAAATCATGTCTTTGGCGCAAAATGCTTTGATCGGCAGGGGGTATACCACGACACGTATTTTGGCTGCACCACAAAATTTGAATAGTGGCAAGCTTCAATTAACACTGATGCCGGGTTATCTGCGCTTCATACGAATCGATAGATCTAATGATGCTCAAACCCATGCTGAACGCATTGCGGCATTCCAAAACAAATTTCCCACCCGCTCAGACAATCTGTTGAATCTGCGTGATTTAGAACAAGGGCTGGAAAATCTCAAACGGCTTCCAACAGCAGAAGTCGATATTCAAATCGTTCCCGTAGAGGACGAACCAAACCAAAGTGATGTTGTGGTGCAATGGCGGCAACGTTTGTTACCCTACCGTGTAAGTGTAGGCGTGGATAATTCAGGCAGTAAAGCGACGGGGAAATATCAAGGAAATATCACTTTCTCTGCCGACAATCCTTTTGGACTGAGTGATATGTTTTATGTAAATTATGGACGTTCAATTGGCGATACACCCAATGAAGAAAATTTTGACGGTCATCGCAAAGAAGGCGGATCGAACAATTACGCAGTACATTATTCAGTTCCTTTCGGTAAATGGACATGGGCATTCAATCACAACGGCTACCGTTACCATCAGGCAGTTGCCGGATTGTCAGAAGTGTATGATTATAATGGGAAAAGTTACAATACTGATTTCGGTTTCAACCGCCTGTTGTATCGTGATGCCAAACGCAAAACTTATCTCGGTGTGAAACTGTGGACAAGAGAAACAAAAAGCTATATTGATGATGCCGAACTGACTGTACAAAGGCGTAAAACTGCAGGTTGGTTGGCAGAACTTTCCCACAAAGAATATATCGGCCGCAGTACAGCAGATTTTAAGTTGAAATATAAACGCGGTACTGGCATGAAAGATGCTCTGCGCGCACCCGAAGAGGCCTTTAACGAAGGCTCGTCACGTATGAAAATTTGGACGGCTTCGGCTGATGTAAACATTCCTTTTCAAATCGGTAAACAGCTATTTGCCTACGATACATCTGTTTACGCACAATGGAACAAAACCCCGTTAACATCGCAAGACAAACTGGCCATCGGCGGACGCTACACTGTGCGTGGCTTCGACGGCGAAATGAGTTTGTCTGCCGAGCGGGGATGGTATTGGCGAAACGATTTGAGTTGGCAATTTAAACCAGGCCATCAGCTTTATTTTGGGGCTGATGTGGGACATGTTTCGGGACAGTCCTCCCAATGGTTGTCAGGACAAACCTTAGCAGGAACAACAATTGGAATGCGCGGACAAATGAAGCTTGGCGGAAACCTGCATTACGATATTTTTACCGGCCGTACATTGAAAAAGCCGGACTCTTTCCAATCAAGGAAATGGGCAAGCGGTTTTCAGGTAGGTTATACGTTTTAAAACGGTATAGTCAAATGAGTTGCAACAAAGGGATAATAAAATTCGATAATAGCTGAGATCCTGCAAAATCACTCTTCATCTTTTCCTCTCGACAGCCAAAACCCAAACATAGATTTTCTGCTGTTAGGTAAAAGGGCTTTTTTGCAAAGGTCTCGGCTTGGGCGGTTTGCCGGAAGAAGGTGCTCATGAGAAATCCCCTAAATGTCTTGGTGGGAATTTAGGGGATTTTGGGGAATTTTGCAAAGATCTCAGGCCGTTTTTCTTTGTCCAACGGGCATCTTTGTCTTTACTCGGTGTGGTTTGGCCGCTGACTTGTCCTTCATCATCAACTTCTATGGCCTGACGCTGTTTGCTGCCGGCGTTTTGTTGTTTGCTTTGATAGGTTTCGCTATCTTGTACGCTTTCTATA
>ERZ772977.1275-NODE-1275-length-13146-cov-6.205179_pt1 | contig 13146 bp, 22 predicted proteins | sample MGYA00511131_ERZ772977 | MGnify/ENA primary metagenome ERZ772977 (study PRJEB29015, sample SAMEA2737935) | human oral metagenome | biome: human oral; feature: human-associated habitat; material: dental | place: China | collected 2151 ...
TGAGCGGCGGCGTCGGCATCGGCGGCGTACTCGAGCCTCTGCAAGCCAGCCCGACCATTATTGAAGACAACTGCTTTATCGGTGCGCGTTCTGAAATCGTCGAAGGCGTAATTGTCGAAGAAGGCAGCGTGATTTCTATGGGCGTGTTCATCGGTCAATCCACTAAAATCTTTGACCGTACTACCGGCGAAATCTATCAAGGCCGCGTACCGGCTGGTTCGGTTGTCGTATCCGGCAGCATGCCTTCCAAAGACGGCAGCCACAGCCTCTACTGCGCGGTTATCGTCAAACGCGTGGACGCGCAAACCCGTGCGAAAACCAGCGTGAACGAATTGTTGCGCGGTATCTAATCGGATAACGAACGCCGACTGAGGGTGGGTGCAAAGCCTGCTTTACGGTCGGGTTTGAACACAAAACAGGCAGAATGTTCTGCCTGTTGTGGGGGACTGTTAGTTTTTGCACAAGGAACAAATAGAGTAAAAAAACGCTGAAATCTCGGAAAGACGTGGATTTCGGCGTTTTTTTGTATCCGGAAAAGTTACGCCAGCTTTTTCACAAAACCGCGCCGGAATGCGCGGTTTTTTGTTGAAAGCTGACGGGATTGGGAATTTTTTAAAACTATTTTAAGAGGTTTTTAAAATGGATTTAATCAATACTCCGGCCATACCACTCAACACGGCCTATGATGGCGATGTCGTCTTGGGCATTGCTCAAATCTATTTCAAACGGTGCGTAACGTGGATTTTCGGACGTTACAAGCAGTTTGCCCGGTATGCGTTGCACACGTTTGACAAAGAGGTCATTGCCTATACGCAAGACATATAGGCCGTCACGCGGGTCGGTTTCGGCGTGATTGATGAGAATGGAATCCCCATGATTGAGCACGCCCTCCATTGAATCGCCTTTAACGGTAATTACAGACAGTTTTTCCGGCTGTTTGGTCACATAGTTGTCAATCCAATATTTCCGGAAAGCCAAGCAGAACAAAGGCTCTTCGTTGAAGACCGGTGCGCCATACCCTGCTGCTGCGGCTACGTTGTAGCGCGGCACGAATACAAACTCTGACAAGTCGACAGGGTTGCCCATAGTGTCAGTAATTCCATCAGAATTTCTGCTTACAGAGAATGCTCCGGCGTTTTCCGGCCTGGCTTTGTCGAGATATGGCAAGCCTTTGCCGGTCAGCAGCCAGTTTAAATCACACCCGGTAGATTCTTGAATCTTTATAAGGGTTTCAGTGTTTGGAAGACCATCGTTATACCAAATCCGGTTAAATCCGGGTGGGCTCATTCCGATATCTCTTGCAATAACCGCAGGCTTTGGGTTATCGCGCCATAAATAAGTCAATCTCTCTTTAAAAGTATTCATAAGCTATCTCTATATGCGGTTGCATATATAAAAACATCTATGCAACTTTCTATGCAACTAAATGTATTTGGTTGCATAAAATTAATTTAATTAATAAACAAAAACATACAGAAAATCTAAGCAGAAACTTAGTTATTTCTCTATGCAACCGCTTTACATAGTATCTAGTTGCATATATTATTCAACCAACCAAGTGCAAACGGTTAGAAAAACGGTTTAACGTATGGAGTAAGTGAAATGGTACAAAAAAACGCAGATTGGCACCGCGCAGATATTGTTGCAGCACTCAAAAAACGTGGGTGGTCAGTAAGAGCTCTTAGTGTTGCATCCGGCTTGTCGCCAAATACATTGAAAGGCGCATTGCAATTCCCTTATTTGAAAGGAGAAAAAATCATTGCAAATGCAATAGGTGTCCCACCTGAAGTAATTTGGCCAACACGTTATGAAGAACGTAATTTCAAGCCAGTATTAAGTGCTTCGCACTAATTATACGCAGATGTTTAAAAGAAATCATGCAAATGATTACAAATGAACTAAAAGCGGGATAAGTGGAGTTTTATATGCAAACAGATAGTCTTTCATCATCAGAACTCGCAAATTTACGGTTGCCAAATCTACAAGTATCAAGACAGGCGATTGAGAAGCGAGCCAAGACACAAGGCTGGCCGTACATCGAAGAAGTTGGCAAAGCGCGTGGAGGCCGTCTGAAAAAATACCTAATCGCCAGCCTACCCCCCGAAATCCGCAATGCGATCCAGCAGAAACAGGCGGAAAGTTTGTTGGCTGAAAGTGAGAATTTGGTGGAAGCGCTGCCTGCGGCAGTCGGCAAAGCACCGGCCAAACGAGCGAATACGCAGCTTGGTCTGCCGATTGATGAAGCGGTCGGCGGTTTGACGGAAAAGCAACGGCAATGTGCTCATGCGCGGATGTCGATTGTGGCGGAGGTGTTGAAAATGCACCGTATCGGCGGCTTGAAAATCAGTTATGCACAGGCTTATGTGTTGGAGCAGTTGGAGCAAGGCAGATTGCCGCAGTATTTGATGGATTTGTTGCCGTTGGCGAATGCGCGAAGCGGTGGTGAAGTGAAGTTGTCTATGCGCTCTTTAAAGGAATGGACGATTGCTTACCGTAAGGCGGCTACACCCAACGAGCGGTTGATGGCGTTGGCACCGAAGTTGACACGCAAGGCGGTGCCGCTGTCGGAATACCGTTGGTTGCCGCATTTTATCCGTTTTCACAATGTGCCGAGCGCGCCGAAATTGGCGCACAGCTATGGGTTGTTTGCGGATTGGTGGGAAAAGCATATGCCGATTAATGAAATGCCAACTGAAAGCCAAGTGCGACGTGTTTGGGAGAAATTGCCGATGATTATGCAGGAACGTGGTCGCCGAACCGGCGCGGCATATAAGGCGTTGATGCCTTATGTGAAGCGTGACTGGGGGGCGTTGAAGCCGAATGATGTTTGGATTGGCGACGGTCATAGCTTTAAGGCGAAGGTGGCGCACCCTGTACACGGCAGGCCGTTTAAGCCGGAAGTGACGGTGATTTTGGACGGCTGCACGCGGATGGTGATGGGGTTTTCGGTGAGTTTGGCGGAAAGTTGTGTGGCGGTGTGTGATGCGCTGCGGATTGGGGTCAAGCATTTTGGTGTGCCGTTGATGTATTACTCGGATAACGGTGGCGGCCAAACGGGTAAAACCATCGACCATGAGATTACGGGTATTGCGGCGCGGCTGGGTATCCATCATGAGACGGGGTTGCCGGGCAATCCGCAGGGGCGCGGCATTATCGAACGCTGGTGGAAAGACAATCTGATTCGGATGGCGCGACAGTATGAGACGTTTACCGGCGAAGGGATGGACAGCAGCACAAAAAACCTGACTTACCGTAAGTTGGAAAGTGCGTTTAATGCGCTGGAGCAAGGTAAGGAATTGACGGCGGAGCAGCGGAAATGGGTGGCGAAGCTGCCTAGCTGGAAGCAGTTTATCGCTGATGTGTTGGTCTGTATTGAGGAATACAACAACCGCCCACACCGCGAGCTGCCGAAAACGGCAGACGGGTCGCACTATACGCCGAAGCAATACCGTGATGCACGCATGATTTCAGACGGCCTGACCCCTGATTTCTTGGCGGCGGAGGAAGAAGAAACGCTGTTCCGTCCGCAGGAAATCCGCAAGGTGCAGCGTGGTTGGTTGGATTTGTTCGGTAATCAGTATTTTTCAGTGGATTTGGCCGAATACCACAAGGATGAGGTGCGCGTGGCTTATGACTTGGACGATGCGCAAGGTGTGCTGGTGTATGACATGGAAGGTAAGTTTTTGTGTAAGGCCAAACTCAATGGCAACAAACATGCGGCATTCCCGACTACTCGCTTGGAACAACTGGCCGAGCAGCGCCGCAAAGGCCGCGTGAAACGTGCCGAAAACATCATCAAGCAAGCCAATGCAGAAGCGAATCCGGCACTTGAGCAGGCGGCAACGTGGGACGAGCTGGGCAACTTAGGTCGGGAAGAGCTGGTAATCGAAGCGGAATACGCGGTATCGACGAAAACGGGTACCGATGATTTTGAACTTTTTGAAGCGGATATGTAAGGAAAAGAAATATGAAAAACCAAATCAACACAGCATTACAGCAACGCCTTATCGACTTTAAAGCCAAATCGGGTTTGAACCAAACGCAATTGGCACGCGGTATCGGCTGCGCACCGGCAGCAGTGAGCATGTATCTGAGCGGCACTTATGCGGACAAAGGCGGCAATTACGAAACCATCGAGCCGAAAATCGAAGCCTATTTGGACGTGCAGGAAAGCAAGGCACAACGTGAAGAGCTGCATATCAATTTTGTCAGCACCCGCACCACGCGCCGGATAGCCGAAGTAATGCGCGATGCCCACGAAGGCGGCGAAGTGGCGGTGATTTACGGTCAGGCGGGGTTGGGCAAGACTCAGGCGGTCAAAAACTACTGCGATAAAAACCCTGCGGCCATCTTGATTGAGGCTAATCCGAGCTTTACGGCTTTGGTCTTGATGCGCAAGTTGGCGACTGCGGCGAAGGTATCGGCGATGGGCAGCCTGAATGATTTGTTTGAATCGGTATCGGACAGATTGCGCGATTCGGGCCGTCTGATTGTGGTCGATGAAGCGGAAAACCTGCCGTTACGCGCCCTTGAAATTGTACGCCGTCTGCACGATGAGACTGGCTGCGGTTTGGTGTTGAGCGGTATGCCCCGACTGGTGGCCAACCTGCGCGGTAAGCATGGCGAGCTGGTGCAACTTTACAGCCGTGTGTCTGTTGCGCTGAATTTGGGCGAATCTTTGCCGGATGACGAACTCTTTGAGATTGCGAAATCAGCTTTGCCTGATGCGGACGAGGAGACACTCTTGGAACTGGTTAAACATAGTAACGGCAATACGCGCCGGATGAGCAAATTGATGCGCGGCGCGGTACGCACGGCGAACAAGAACGGTATCAAGCTGCAGGCCGGTATCGTTAAGAAATACAGCTCCCTGATTATTCGATAAGAAAGGCCGTCTGAAATGAGACACGAATATGCGGTACACGCCGGAGTCTATGAGGACACTTGGCACGACTACGAAACCCATAAACGTCGCAAGATTTGGCGGGCGGATGTGCGCGGCAAGCGGAAAGAAGGCTTCGCATGGTTGCAAATCCGCCGACTGCGGAAGCGATTTGAAAGCAAAGAGGAAGCCAAGGAATGGGCTGCTCAAGTGAAGGCGGATTGGGTGCGCAATAATTTTTTTTGCCTTGAGAAAATATTAAGTAATTGATTTATAAGGAAATAGGAAAATATCTAATTTGTTTTGCGAACGAAAAATCAAGTGGATCGGTTTGGCTTTTTGGTTGTTGTTTTGGGCGGTTTTGGTGGGCACGATGCTGCACAGCTGCTCTAAGCCGGTGGTGTCGGCGGCGAAATTGGAAATGTCGCGCCGCGAGCGTATGGCGGATTTAGAGGCTCAAGCCTTGGGCGAACAATATGAGGCTATGAGTACGGAAGAAAAAATGAAAGGAATTGTTTATGAGCGATAAGCCATTGAGTCCTACGGCGAAACAAGAGGCTTTGGATCGGGCGGTCAAGGAAATACGCGCGAAATATGGCGATAAGGCGATTGTGAAAGGATGTGTGAAATGAGTTTCGGACGACGTAATACGGATTGGCAGGCTTGGGGACAACACCGCAGGCGTGCGACGGCGCGAATGGCGCAAAAAAACAGAGAGCGCGAAAAGGAAATGACGAAATGAGAATTTTAGCTTTATTTGACGATGGAAATGGCAGTGTGAAAAAAGCACTACCTGAGCATGATGTAGTGTCGGTAGGAATTGGGAACGCCGACATTGTTATGGATTTGTCGGATATGAAGAACATTAAAAAACTTGTCGATATGCACAAAAAAGAACCGTTTGATTTATTGATGGCAAGCCCGCCGTGTGAATCTTGGAGCTTTGCAACAGCGGTGCCGGGTGGGAACGCATACAGAGACAAAGAAACATTGCAACTCCGAACTTTTGAAAATTGGAAAACGCTCAATTACCCATCGATAAGTAAATTGGTTAAGCGAAACGCGCCAGAAGTGAATGAGGCATATTCGAGATACTTGATGGGTGGGGTGAATGGGGATTTGACAGCATTATTCGTTTGCGAGCTTGTGAAAGTTTTAAAAATTCCGTTTGTTATTGAGAACCCGCAAGCATCAATGTTATTTGAGAGAATGAAGCGTAATGGGTTGAATTTTATAAAGAATAAAGCCTGCTATTCGGCATACAGCGATGACTTCCCACTCAAAAGGACAGGATTTGCATCAAACGTGGGAATGAACCTGAAAAATGCGAATAAAGCGGCTTTCAGGATGAAGCAGGTAAAAAGCAATAGAAAAATTCTTCGGTCGGCAATCCCTGCTGATTTGATTAGAGAAATTGCAAGTCACTTTTGACAAGGAAAATCGAAGAATATCAGGCGCGTTTCAGACGGCCTGTTGACAAGAAGGAGGAGAAAAAATGATTTGGTTTGTTGTCGGATTGGCGGTGTTGGTGCTGCTGGGGATTTGGCTTGAAATGCTGGCCCGAATCGTCGTGTTGCACATGATAGGCGAAGGCCATGACGGGTATGACGACAATTAAAACGGTAAGCCGTTGATGTTGCTCTATATTTTTTTGCCTTATTGAAAATATAAGGTATTGATTTAAAAGGATTTAAAAATGAATGAAAAAGAAATTGCCGAATGGATCGAAGACCGTGGCGAGCTGATGCTCATGAAGAAGGACGGCGAAGGCTTTGTGATTGCCGCGCGGTCGCCGGACGGGATGTGGAAAACGGCGGAAGCGGAAACTTTGGCTCGGGCGATAACTTTATGGGAGGAAGCGTGATGGACATTGAGCAATACAACCCTAAAAAGAGTCCGAAATATAGCAACTTTATTTATAGATTTTTGAAAAAGAACAAAAAAGTTATACCACATAGAGGAATGCCGGTTATCGAAAAGTTTGACACACTAGGTATCTGGCGGATCGGATGGCATGACAACGACGGGTGGTTTACCGGTGCTCCCATCAGTTTTTTACCCAATGGCAAGGTAGAGATTTATGCATTTAAGCCAGGCGGACAAGTTGTCGGAAAAGTCGAATGGTGTGATTACAAACGTATTGGAGCCTGTGCTATTGACGGGCATGCGCATAAATGGCGCGAAGTTAATAAAAACAGCCGGTGCTGCGAATACTGCGGCCAATGGATACGGAGGAAAGTTAAAACCGAAAAAGTTATTCGCCGCCGCGATATTTGGGAGATTGAATCATGATTTGCCGTTGTCCTAACTGCGGGGCGGCCAACAGCTTGGATAGCTTGGTCAGCGACGCCGAAGCAGCCGAAGTGCTGAAGATGTTGCTGGAACTTGATGCTGATATCGGGAAAGCGGCTATCCGCTACATCGGCCTCTTCCGCCCCGGAAAGAGCCAGCTCTCTTGGGGGCGAACCGCCAAGCTACTTAAAGAGCTTCTGCCGCAAATTCAGACGGCCACGATTGAGCGCAATGGCACAACCTACGCTGCTCCAATGGAAGCATGGCTTTATAGTTTTCAGGAAATCTTGGTCGCGCGTGAAGCAGGCCGTCTGAAAACGCCGCTGAAGTCGCACGGCTACCTGTATGAAATCCTTGCAGGCTGGGTCGGTCAGCCAAGCGCAGGAAATCAGACAGTAAACCAACCAAACCGCCGCGCCGCTCTGCCGGCCAACCCCAGCCAAACCTTGACCGCAGCCGCATCGCTGCAAGGGATGAAGAAATGAAAGAGCTGCCTACCCAACTGCATAACGCCATGATCGACGGCCTGACCATGCTTTTGACCCTGCGTCTGAGCGGTTCGCCGGCTGCCGACACTGTGGCCGCTACTGCGCAAACATGGAGCCGTGTATTGGCGCACGGCCGGGCGTGGGACGAAGCGCGAGATGTACCGCGCTTTCAGACGGCCTTTATGGTATTGGCCAATGAAATGAGCCGCTGGCCGAGTCCGAAAGATTTTTTAGACAAGCTGCCGCCACCGCCGGAGCCGTTGAAGCTGGAACACCATTACCACCCTACGGAGGAGGAAAAAGCGAATGGGAAATCGGCTTTAAACCGCATACAGGGCGTGATTAAAGGGGTATTAAAAGGCAAGTCGCTGATACCGCCTCCGGCTGAAACCGCCGCCGAGCAGATTTTGAAACACCGCGCAAAAGTTGAGGCACTTGCCAAGCGCGAACGCGAACAAGGCTTGAGCAAGCCGAAATGTTAAACCCAACCTGAAAGGAAAGAGAAAATGGCTAAAACCCGAATCAAACAGCCCGCTATCGAAGCGGCACAAGACAAAGCGGAAGTTACTGCGTTTATCCGCAAAATTGGCGACTTGCAGCGCGAAGTCAAACGCCTGGAAACCGAAGCCGGAGACAAAAAAGCAGTCATCGAAGAAGAATATGCCGCCAAAGCCGCGCCGATGTGTGCCGAAATCATGAGCCTGACCGAACGTGTGGCCGCATACTGCGAGGCACATAAGGACGAGCTGACGGAAAACGGCAAAACCAAAACCGTGGACTTTACCACCGGCCTGATTAAATGGCGCATACGTCCGCCATCTGTCAAGGTAACGGGCGTGGCCGCCGTCTTGGCGTGGCTCTCGGAGAAATCCACCTTTGCCGAGTTTGTCCGCACGAAAAAGGAAATCGACAAAGACGCCATCCTGAATCAAAAAGAGCGTTTTTCAGACGGCCAAGTGCCGGGGATTAAGATTGTGTCGGGGCTTGAGGATTTTGTGATTGAGCCTACTGAGCAGGAGTTGGCGTAGAAGTATTTTAAAATCTTTAACAGGAGATTTAACAACAGTTATAACAACAGTTATAACAACAGTTATAACAACAGTTATAACAACAGTTTTAACAAGCTGTTTAAATCTCCTGTTAAATTTTTACAATAATCTATATATGCCAATATTTTCCAAAATTTCTAATATAAAACACAATATGTTGTTTTTATAATTGTAAGGTAGTAAGTAAATCTAGTCCGTTAGAGTTCGCTAGCGTTCGCTTTATTTGAATGAATGTATTAGAATTAAAGCATTGCTAATTTAGTAATTAACAACCAATGTTAGGAGGGAGCACTATGAAAAAAACTTATTCTGAAGGATGGGATGTATAAAAGTGGAAATTGTTATTTTACTTTCTGGGCTAGGCACCTGTATTGCTACAGTTTACCTAGCCTTTTTTGCAAGTAAACAACTTGATGAACAACGTATTCATCATAAGCAGAAATCTACGGTCGAGCTTCTGATTTCAAATAACAATAACCCGTTTTATCGTGAGCAGCGCAAGTTGTTTGTTGATATGCGCCGAAATGGGAAAAGTTTTACTGCTCTTGCCTGTAAAATTAATGAATCCGGTGCTCACGAAGGAGAAAATGCTACTATTTTGGCTGTTTTGAATTCGATTGAGTTTATTTGTGTGGGCATCAAAGAAGATATTTTTGATGAGGCTGTTTACAAAAGGATGAGCCGTAGTAGCGTGATTAATGACTGGGATACTTTAAAGCCATATATAATGGAACTTAGACGCTTAAACGGGAACAATAAAAAGTTATTTTGTGAATTTGAATGGCTGGCGGAAAAATGGATAGAAGAGGATAAATAGGTTTTCGGTAAAAGGCCGTCTGAAACGTTTTCAGACGGCCTTTTTTATGTCTGTCAGTTTCGCAAAAATATCGACTTAATACTATATATTGTATTTTATTGGTATAATATGCGCTAATTTGTACTATATGTTGTACTGGAGGAATAATGCGCCGTGCGTTGATTGCAAAAATTAAAATCGCTCAAAAGGAGTTGGGCTTGGATGACGGTACCTATCGCGCGGTGTTGGAGCGTGTGACGGGCAAGCGGTCATGTACCGAGTGCAGTATTCCTGAGTTGGAACGCGTAGTAGAGGATTTGCGCCAACATGGGTTTGCGCCGAAGAAAACGGCAGGCCGTCGCCCGAACCGCCGAAGCTCTGCCGATCCGATGATGCGGAAAATCGAAGCCCTGCTGCTGGATAACGGCTGGACTTGGAATTATGCGCACGGTACGGCGAAAAAGATGTTTAAGGTTGACCGCGTGGAATGGTTGTCTGACGGCAATATGCACAAGCTGGTGGCGGCGTTGCAGATTGCTGCGACCCGCCGTAAGAAAGGGGCTATGTGATGTATGAGACGGCAGATTTGGGCGCGGTTAAGCATCTGCTCCCCGATAGTGTACAGGCGTTGATTACGGTCATCGGGTTTAATGAAACGCTGGAGTTGGTACGCCTGATGGGCGGTACGACTTATCCGTTGCGGCAGGGTTATACGAAAAACAGTCAATCCCGTGTTGCATACTTGGAGGAGATTATCGGCAGTGAGGCGGCCGGTCGGCTGGTAGAGGCAATGGCTCCGTGCAATCTGTTTATACCCCGCTGCGAGACGGCCTTGTATGAGCTGCGTAACCGTAAAATCCGCAGCCAGTTTGACCGACAGACGGCAGGCGGTACCCCTGCTTATGAGGCCGTTAACGATTTGGCCTTGGCACACCGTCTCAGCGATCGCCATGTGTGGCGGATATTGAAGCAGGCAGATAAGGAAGCAGAACAGGAAAATTTGTTTTAATACTTAAATAGCCTTACTTGGTTAAAAAGTAAGGCTATTTTGTTTTATATTTTCCCCCTATAATCTATATTTTGTGCTTGGCATAAAGGGATAGAAATGGGAATTTTACTAATATTTGTCATCTTAGGAATAGGTATTTTTATTGCTTTGGCAAGCAGTAAAAAAAGAAAAACAGAAACAAAACAATTTATTGAAAATTCAACAAGGGTTATTACTATTGAACCTACAATTTCGTTCAAAAGTACGAGAGGCACTAGATATTCAGTAGCTGACGATCCTAATATAGAAATTCCAAAAGAGTTCGTTAAAAAGACAAAGTCAGAAATTATTGAAATGGCTTTTGATCATATTTTTAGAACAATTGAATGTGAAGCTTCTATTAAACAGAAAATACGAAACGAATATATTGAAGCCTTAATCAAGCAACAGTACAGTCGCTGTCATGATATTTTAAGATTTAATCTTACAGGGATTGATTTCAAATGGACTTGGTTTGATGATTGGAAGCGCAGATTTAGTAATGCTGATAAATGGCCAGAGGCATGGCGTGGAATAAGTTATGATGCAATAGACGTACCTGAGAATCTTCATGCTGTATTGGAATTTGTAAAAGTAGCTGAGATTAGAAAAGCCTTGAAAGCAAAAGGGTTAGAGAAAGTACCTACAACTCGCATACAAGTGCAGGAGTGTGCTCTTAAGCATCTTACTGTTGCTGACTTGCAAGTGGCAATAAAGGAACGAGTTAGTTATTTTGAAGCTTTACGAGATAAGAATAATCAACAGGCAATTCTTGGCTTAATTGGAAGCAGTATTGATCATGCACAAAACCAATTATCAAAGTTAGTTGAGATTATTCAGATTAAACAGGAAAAACCATATGTTGAATTAAAAGAAGTTGTTTATTTATCACCGAGTTGGAATGATAATGGACTTGACCGTTGGGTATTGGAACAAGTTGGAGATTCGTTAAATGACTCTATATTCCCTCCTTACTATCCTGGTGATTCGATTTCTATACAAGTAGATTATTCTGTACGATATTGACCTAATATGTTCTAAGGCCGTCTGAAATTTCAGGCGGCTTTTTTGTTGCCTACTGACACTGTTTCGCCCGCTGCAAAAGCCATGCCGTTTGAAAATGTAAGCCTCTGAAAGTGCATTTTAATCTGATTTTGAGGGAGGCTTTAATGAGCAAAATTGTTTGTCTGACTGCCGGACACAGCAACACCGACCCGGGCGCGGTCAATGGAAGCGACCGTGAGGCGGACTTGGCGCAGGATATGCGCAACATCGTGGCTTCAATCCTGCGTAACGATTACGGCCTGACCGTACGCACCGACGGCGAAGGCAAAGGCAACATGCCGCTGCGTGAAGCAGTCAAGCTGATTCGCGGCTCGGATGTGGCGATTGAGTTTCACACCAACGCAGCCGTCAGTAAAGCGGCTACGGGCATTGAGGCTTTGAGTACCGTCAAAAACAAACGCTGGTGCCAGCTATTGAGCAAGGCTGTTGCGAAGGCGACCGGCTGGAAACTGCGCGGCGAAGACGGCTTTAAACCCGACAATGCGGGCCAGCATTCGCGCCTGGCTTATGCGCAGGCCGGCGGCATTGTGTTTGAGCCGTTTTTTATCAGCAACGATGCTGATTTGGCTTTGTTTAAGGCTACTAAATGGGGCATCTGCCGCTCGATTGCGGACGCGATTGCAATCGAATTGGGAGCGGCGAAGGTATGAAAAAGTCTTTGATTGCTTTGGCTTTGTCTGTCTTGAAACCGCAGATGCCTGAATTTGAGATTAAGCCTGCCAGCATTGGCTATTTGAAACAACATCCGTCTATGCGCATGGGTAAGTCGGGCGTGGCGGCTGCCAAACGCGCGGCGCGTAAACGCAAGGCGAGAAAATGCTGAAAGCACGTCTGATTTGTTGGATTTTGAATTTGGCGTCAAATGATTGGGAAGTCCGAATTGAAACACGTTGTATCGGCAGTGGTTATTACGACCGCCCAATCATTGCGAGAAAAAAGCACTGATTTTTGTCGGGCATAAATGCCCGACCTACTGGATAAATAATGCGTATTTTGGATATTTTTAAAAACCCTGCGACAGGCAATGTGTCGCACTCGAAACTGTGGGCAAACGTTGCCTGCGCGGCCGGTACGTTTAAGTTTGTGATGTTGCCCGATCCGTCGGCGGAGATTTGGGCGGTGTATTTGGGCATTGTAGGCGGCTATGCGGTGGCGCGCTCGTTTGTCAGCGTCAAACGTCAGGAGGTCGAGAATGAATCTCGTGAAACTGTTGGCGAATAATTGGCAACCGATTGCCATCATCGCGCTGGTCGGCACGGGTTTGGCGGTGTCGCACCATCAAGGCTACAAGTCGGCTTTTGCCAAACAGCAAGCCATCATCGACAAGATGGAGCGCGAAAAGGATCAGGCATTGCGTCTGTCGGCGCAAAACTACGCGCGCGAGCTGGAGCAAGCCCGCGAAGAAGCAAAACAATCTGAAGCCAAGGCGCACGCCGTCGGTGTGGCATTGGCACAAAAACAGGCGGAAGTCAGTCGTCTGAAAACGGAAAACAAAAAGGAAATCGAAAATGCGCTTACTCAAGACCGCCAAAAAGCAGGCGGCGGTT
>ERZ772977.1277-NODE-1277-length-13129-cov-7.889705_pt1 | contig 13129 bp, 9 predicted proteins | sample MGYA00511131_ERZ772977 | MGnify/ENA primary metagenome ERZ772977 (study PRJEB29015, sample SAMEA2737935) | human oral metagenome | biome: human oral; feature: human-associated habitat; material: dental | place: China | collected 2151 ...
GTGGCCGCGGAAGCGGCCCATCCCACCACCAACGATGGCAGCGCCATCCCTCTTCAAGGATGAAGGAATGACACCGGACTCAGTATTCACATTCGCAAGCAGTATGGACCTCTTCTGGCTCGTGCTCGCCCTGGCGGGCGGGGCGTTCGCCGCCATGATCGGCCCGAACTTCGCCTTCGCCTTCACGGGCGTGTCCATCCTGGTCGGCTTCGGCGTCGCGGCGGCAACAGGATCGACGATGTTCCTCGACTACGTCGCATTCGGTCCCGTCTTCGGCCCCCACATCGCGTTCGCCGGAGGCGTCGGCGCGGCCTCCTACGCGGCGCGGAAGGGCCTACTACCAGGGGGCGGGCGCGACATCAACTCGCCGTTGGCCGGGCTGGGCAGGCCCGACGTCCTCGTGGTCGGCGCGCTCTACGGCGTCGGCGGCTACGTCCTCCACAAGCTCATCGTCCTGATCCCGTGGTTCGGCGGACACACCGACTCCGTGGCGCTCACGGTCGTCACATCCGGCATCGTCGCGCGCATCATGTTCGGCAAGACCCCCGTGTTCCACGCGCCCACGCCCCCGGAGGGCACCACGCGCTGGCTCGACTGGCAGGAGAAGCCCCTCCAGCTGCTCACGGTGTCCGGCTTCGCCTCGCTGTTCGCCTCGGGCATCGCCGCCATGCTGGTCGGCTACATCGCCCCCGCCTCGGCCAACCCGCAGGTCATCATCAACAACGCCCAAGTCGTCCCCTTCGCGTTCTCGGCCCTGTGCATCTTCTTCGTCGCCATGGGCATGCGGTGGCCCGTCACCCACCACATGACCATCACCGCGGGCCTCGCTGCGGTGGTCTTCTTCCAGATCACCGGATCGGGCCTTACGGCAGTCGCCATCGGCACCGTGTTCGGCGTCATCGCCGGGTTCGGCGGCGAACTGCTCGCCCGCCTCTTCTACGCCCACGGCGACACCCACATCGATCCGCCGGCCGGCATCATCTGGATCATGAACACCGCAGTCGTGAGCACGGCCGCCCTGTTCTCGTGAGCCCAGCGCCCGTGGAACACCCAGAACGACAGCACGCGAAGGAGGCACGATGAGCGCCACCACAATGGCGGCATGGGCCGAACGGCTCTACGACGCCTACATCTTCGACATGGACGGGACCATCTACCTGGGGGACCACCTGCTCCCCGGTGCCCGCCGCCTCGTCGAGGAGCTCCGCGCCCGCTCCATCCCGGTGCGCTACCTGACGAACAACCCGACCAAGGACCCGTCGCAGTACGCGGAGAAGCTCAGCCGCCTCGGACTGCCCACCCCCGTCGAGGACGTCATCGGCACGGTCGCCACCACCACCGAGTGGATCCTGGAGAACAAACCGGGGCAGGTCGTCTACCCGATCGCCGAGCCCCCGCTCATCGACGCCTTCGCGCGCGCGGGCATCCCCATGAGCGAGGACCCCGCGCGCATCGACCTGGTCGTCGCCTCGTACGACAGGACCTTCGACTACGCCAAGCTCCAGATCGCCTTCGACGCGATCTGGTTCCACCGCCGGGCCTCGCTCATCGGGACCAACCCCGACCGGTTCTGCCCGTTCCCGGGCGGCATGGGCCAGCCGGACTGCGCCGCTATCGTCGCCGCCATCGAGGCGTGCACAGGGACCCGGGCCGAGACCGTCCTGGGCAAGCCCAATCCGCAGATGGCCCGCACGGCGCTGCGGGGCCTCGACATCGACCTCGAGCGGGCCGTCATGGTGGGCGACCGCCTCATGACGGACATCCGGTTGGCCACCACCGCGGGCATGGCCTCCGCGATGCCGCTCACGGGGGAGTCCACCAGGGAGGAAGCCGCGGCCCTGCCCCCGCAGGAGCGGCCCACCTACGTCCTCGAGCGCGTCGACCACCTGCTGCCACGCGACATCTGGGACCAGCGCGGCTGGCCCATCGAGTAACGGCGGCCGCGGCCGCGCGCACCCGCCCGGCCGCGGCGCAGCCGCCCATCCCCGGGAGCGCCCAGGCGCCTCCCGGCCCCGTCCCGGGGAGGGCCGCGGGACCACCCCGGACCGCCCCGATCACCCCTGGCCGCCGTCACACGGACGTGACGGCGCCGCACGAACCCATGGAAGGGAGAACACAATGGTCGCACCCGGATACGAAGGACCATTCCTACTCGGCATCGACTACGGCACGGAGTCGTGCCGGGCCGCCATCTTCGACCTGCGGGGGAACCCGATATCCTTCGCCGCCACCCCCTACAAGACCCACCACCCCAAGCCCGGATGGGCGGAGCAGAGCCCCGAGGACTGGTGGAACGCCCTGGTGGCCTCGGTCAAGCGCGTCATGGACGAGACCGGCATCCCCGCGCGCCACATCGCCGGCATCTCCTACGACGCGACGACCATGACCGTGGTCGCCATCGACAAGAACGGCCACGAGCTCGGCAACGCCATCATGTGGATGGACGTGCGCGCCACCGAGCAGAGCGCGCGCGCCGAGACGATCGAGCACTGGGCCCGCTACTACAACGGCGGCGGCACGATGCCCGCGACCGCCGAATGGTACCCCTTCAAAGCCGCCTGGCTGCGCGCGAACGAGCCCGACCGCTACAAGAGCGCCCACCGCCTCGTCGACGCCCCCGACTGGCTCACCCACAAGCTCACGGGCGAGTGGACCGTCAACATCAACTCGGCCGCGCTGCGCATGTACTACAACCGCGACGAGGGCGGATGGCCCGTCGAGTTCTACGAGCACATCGGGTGCGGGGACGTCTTCGACAAGATCCCCGACAAGGTCGTCGACCTGGGCGCCCCGATCGGCGGGCTCCTCCCCTCGGTCGCCCAGGAGCTCGGCCTCCTGCCGGGGACGCCCGTCGCCCAGGGCTGCCCCGACGCGTGGGCCGGTCAGATCGGCCTCGGCGTCGTCCAGCCCGGCAAGACCGCGATCATCACCGGATCCTCCCACGTCATCACAGGCCAGAGCGCGACCCCGCTGCACGGCAAGGGCTTCTTCGGCGGCTACACCGACGGCGTCATGCCCGGCCAGTACACCTGCGAGGGGGGCCTCGTCTCCTCGGGCTCCGTGCTCAAGTGGTTCAAGGACAACTTCTGCCGCGACCTCACCTCCGCGGCCGAGCGCCTGGGCATGAACCCCTACAAGATCCTCGACGAGCGCGTCTCCGACATGCCCCCCGGTTCTGGGGGCCTCATCATCAACGAGTACTTCCAGGGCAATCGCACGCCCTACACGGACTCGAAGGCCCGTGGCATCATGTGGGGCCTCAACCTGTCCACCACGCCCGAGCAGGTCTACCACGCCATCGAGGAGGCCGTCTGCTACGGCACCGCCCACGTGCTCAAGGCATTCAAGGACGCGGGGTTCGCCTCCACGGAGCTGGTGGCCTGCGGAGGAGCGACGAAGTCCCGCGACTGGATGCAGATGCACGCCGATGTCACGGGCGTGCCGATCACCCTCACAGAGGTCGGGGACGCCGTCGTCCTGGGCTCGTGCATCCTCGCGGCCGTCGGCTCGGGGCAGTACCAGTCCATCCCCGACGCCGCCCGGAACATGGTCCACGAGACCGAGCGCATCGAGCCCCGCGCCGATGTCCACGAGGAGTACCAGTTCTACTTCAACAAGTACATGGAGACCTACCCGCGGATGCAGGGCCTGTCCCATGAGCTCGTCGACCACCTGGCATGAGACGGGAACCACTCGAACGAAGGAGTATCACCTATGACCTCGCTGATTGACAGGGCGCTCGCCACGGCCACCGACACGAAGGAGATCGCCTTCGGTACGGGTGTCCTGGACCAGACCGGCCCCATGTTCGCGCGCCTGTTCCCAGGCGCGAAGGTCCTGGTCGTCGCGGACGGGAACACGTTCGCGGCGGCCGGCGGCCCCGTCGTCGACTCGCTGCGCGCCGCGGGCGTCGAATTCGCCGAGGAGCCCTACGTGTTCCCCGGGACCCCCACCCTCTACGCCGGTTACGACAACGTCGAGGTCCTGCGCGAGCACATCCGCCCCCTCGAGGACGCCGTCGTGTGCTCGATCGCCTCGGGCACCCTCAACGACCTCGCGAAACTGGCGTCGGGGGAGCTGGGGCGCCCCTACATGAACGTGTGCACCGCTCCCTCGGTGGACGGGTACGCGGCCTTCGGGGCCTCCATCGCCAAGGACGGCTTCAAGATCACCCGCAACTGCCCCGCGCCCAGGGGCCTGGTCGCCGACATGCGCGTCATCGCGGCAGCCCCGGCGCGCCTGCTGTACACGGGCTACGGGGACCTCATCGAGAAGGTCCCCGCCGGGGCCGACTGGATCGTCGCGGACGAGCTCGGCATCGAGCCCATCGACGACTACGTGTGGTCGCTGGTCCAGGGGCCGCTGCGCGACGCCCTGAAGGACCCCGAGCGCATCGGCGCCGGCGACGAGGCGGCGGTGGAGGGCCTGGCCGAGGGCAACATCATGTCCGGGCTGGCCATGCAGGCCGCGCAGTCGTCGCGACCCGCCTCGGGCGCCGGGCACCAGTTCTCCCACACGTGGGAGATGGAGGGGCACGGCCTCGACTGGGAGCCGCCCCTGTCCCACGGGATGAAGGTCGGCGTCGGCACGGTCGCCTCCCTGGCGATCTGGGAGGAGGCGCTGCGCATCGACATGGACGCACTCGACGTCGAGGCGGTCGTGGCCGCCGCCCCCACCGACGAGGAGGTCGCCGCGCGGGTGCGCGAGCTGCTGGTCCCCAAGATCGCCGACGAGGCCGTCGGCCACGCCGTCGGCAAGAACCTGCAGGGCGAGGAGCTGCGCGAGCGCCTGCGCCTCATCCAGAAGGTGTGGCCGCGCGTGCGCGAGCGGGTCGCCGACCAGCTCATGACCCCCGGGGAGGCGGCCCAGCGCCTCGACGCGGTCGGCGGGCCCAGCCACCCGGAGGACATCGGCATCGACATGGCGCGCTTCCGCGCCACCCACTACAAGGCGCAGATGATCCGCTCGCGCTACACGATCCTGGACGTCCTGACCGACACCGGGATGCTGGACGCGGTCGTCGAGCGCCTGTTCTCACCCGAAGGCTACTGGGGGCGGCGCCCCCACACGGAGAAGGGGGCGTGACATGACTGCCGCCCACACCATTGGACTCGATTTCGGAACCCTGTCGGTGCGCGCCGCCGTCGTGCGCGTCGACGACGGCGAAGTGGTCGCGGACGCCGTGCGCGAGTACGCGACCCCCGTCATGGAGCGGGCGCTCGCCTCGACGGGCCAGGCCCTGCCCCCCGACTACGCCCTCCAGGTGCCGGGCGACTACCTGGTCGCCATGGAGGAAGCGGTGCGGGGCGCCATGGCGGACTCGGGGGTGGACCCCGCCGACGTGATCGGCGTTGGGCTGGACTGCACCAGCGCCAGCGTGGTCGTCACGGACGCGGACGGCCGGCCCATGTGCGAGCGCGAGGAGTTCGCCGGCGAGCCGCAGGCGTACCTCAAGCTGTGGAAGCACCACGGCGCCACCGACCAGGCCAGGCGCATCGTGTCGCTGGCGCGCGAGCGCGGCGAGGCGTGGCTGCCGCGCTACGGCGGCACCCTCTCGCCCGAGATGCTGCTGCCCAAGGCGTTGGAGCTCTTCGAGCGGGCGCCCCAGCTGTACGCCCGGACCGCCGAGATCCTCGACATCGTGGACTGGCTGACGTGGCGGCTCACCGGCACACTGGCCTACGCGGCGGGCGACTCGGGGTACAAGCGCATGTACCAGGACGGCGCCTACCCCTCCAGCGAGTTCCTGGAGGCGCTTGCCCCCGGCTTCGGCGGCGTCTTCAGCGAGAAGATGAGCCACCCGATCGTGCCCCTGGGCTCGCGGGTCGGTCCGCTGAGCGCCGAGTGGGCGCGCGCCTTCGGCCTGCCCGAGGGCATCGCTGTGGCCGCGGGCAACATCGACGCCCACGTGCAGTGCGTGTCGGTGGGGGCGATCGCGCCCGGTTGCCTGACGGGAATCCTCGGCACGTCCTCGTGTTGGATCCTGCCCTCGGCGGAGCTGCGCGAGGTCCCCGGGGTCTTCGGGGTCGTCGACGGGGGAGTGAGCGAGGGCGCGTGGGCCTACGAGGCCGGGCAGAGCGCCGTGGGCGACATCTTCGCCTGGTTCGTGGACAACCACGTTCCCCAGTCCTACTTCGACGAGGCCGCCGGGGCGGGGGAGTCCATCCACGAGCTGCTGTCGCGCAAAGCCGCTGCCCTGCGCAGCGGCGAGAGCGGTCTGGTCGCCCTGGACTGGTGGAACGGCAACCGCTCGACGCTGGTGGACGCGGACCTGTCCGGACTCATCATCGGCCAGCGCCTCACAACGCGCGTCGAGGAGACCTACCGGGCGCTCCTGGAGTCCACGGCCTTCGGGGCGAGGATGATCATCGAGAACTTCGAGGCCCACGGCGTGGGCGTCGAGGAGATCCGCATCGCGGGCGGCCTGCTGAGGAACCCGTTCCTCATGCAGATGTACGCCGATGTCACCAAGCGCCCCCTCCGGGTGGCCAAGACCCTCCAGGCCGGGGGGCACGGCAGCGCGATCTTCGCGGCGGTGGCGGCGGGGGCCTACCCCTCGGTCGCCGAGGCGGCGGAGGCGATGGCCGGGCTGGCCGACACCGTGTACCTGCCCGATCCGGCTGAGTCCGAGGTCTACGACCGCCTCTTCGCCGTCTACTCGCACTTGTACGAGTACTTCGGGCGCGAGACGGAGATCATGCACGACCTGCAGAAGTTGCGCGCCGAGCGCGGCTGGGGCCAGGGCTGAGGCCCGACTGGCGCGGCGCCCGGCGGGACTCCCTCCGGGCGCCGTCCCGTGTCCGCCTGAAGCGGGTTGCCGGGCTGGGGCTCGTTCCAGACTGCGGGGTGCGCGCCGTCTTGGGCCGGCTCCGCCCGAGGAAGCCGGGGCTGTGTCCGTCCCACTGTGTGCCACCGGGCACACTCCACTGCGGGCCGTGCGTTATGGTGGATGCCACACGCACGGCGCCGCTGCCGATCGTGCCGGGCCGTCGGCAGTGCCCGGCCTCGATCCGATGGGAGGAACCATGGACCACGACCGCGAAGCCCAGATGCTGCGCGCCGCGCAGCTCTACTACTACGAGAACCTCACCCAGGGGGCCATCGCGGACAGGATGAACTGCACGCGGTGGACCGTCGGGCGCCTCCTCGACGAGGCCCGGGCGTGCGGGATCGTGGCGATCAGTATCAACCACCCCCGTTCCCGTGTGCCGGCGCTGGAGAAGCGCCTCGTCGAGGCGTTCGGGCTCGGCGAGGCGATCGTCGTGCGCCAGCAGAGCACCCCGGCGGGCACCCTGGAACTGGTCGCCGCCGCCGCTGCCGACTACATCACTGCGCTGCGCCCCCAGCCCGAGTCGATGGGGATCGCGTGGGGGCGCACCCTCACGGCGGTCGCCCGGGCCATGCCCGAGGACTGGGCGCACGGGGTGGACGTCTACCAGACCTACGGGGGGCTGACCCGCTCGAACGACGACGTGGTCGCCGACTCGATCGGGCTGATGGCCCGCCGTGCCCGCGGCGTGGGGCACATGCTGCCCGCGCCCGCGATCGTGTCCGACGTGGACCTGGGACGGCGCCTGCGGAACGAACCGTCCGTGGCGCGCACACTGGCGGTCGCGCCGCGCTCGGACATCCTGGTCTTCTCGCCGGGCGTCCTCGAGGAGGAGTCCGTGCTGGTGCGCTCGGGCTTCCTCACCGAGCGGGGGATGGAGCGCCTGCGGGCTATGGGCGCGGTGACGGACATCTTCTCCCGTTTCCTCGACATGTCGGGCGAGCCCGTTTCCCAGGAGTTGGAGGAGCGCACTATCGCGATCCCCTTGGACGCCGTGCGGCAGGCGAAACGGTCGGTCGCCGTCGCCTCTTCCCTGGTCAAGGCGGTGCCGATGCTGGTCGCGCTGCGCTCCCGTCTGGCCACGGCGGCGGTAGTGGACGAGGAACTCGCCAAAGAGATCCTCCTGCTCGGGCGATTGGGAGCCGAGGGCCACTAGGGCGCTGCACGGGCGGCCGGGCACGTCTTTCCGCGCCCTGGTTCGCCGCTCCTTGCTCCGGTTTCGGCGCTCCTTGCTCCCCGGTTTCGCCGCTCCGCGCGCCGGGTACGCCGCTCCGCGCTGTGGCCGCGCCGCCCGGCACCGGGGCGCCACCGGCTGTCCGCCATTCCGCCCCTGCTCCGAAGTACGCACACAAGGGGCTTGAATTAGACAACACCGCTCGCACACAAGGGCTTGATTCCGCCCTTGTGTGCGACGACGTGTTGCGTAATCCCGTCCGTTGTGTGCGTGACCGGGGGCGGTCGAGGTGTCCGCGCTCTCGTCTCCGTCGGTGGTGGACACACCGCCGTTGAGGCCACCTGGGCCTTTGAACAATGCATCGTGTGCGCCTGCCGCGACCCGTGCCGGATCCCGGGCAGGGGCACTATGGCCGTGCGCGTCACGGTGATCAGCGTTCCCTCCGTCTCCGCCCTCTTCGTCGAGACCAGAATGCTCAAACGCGCTCGAACGCCGATCCAGCTGCATCCTGGTGGCGTATCGAAACTTCCCAAAACGGCCCACCGAAGCCGCGGGCGGTCCCCTCGGGCAGTTGAGGAGATCGGCCCTCAGGGCTTGGCAACCAGTGACCCACATCATCTGCGATCCCCTCGGAGGTGGAGGAATCAAATCCCGTACACGCCCTTGGGCAGGAAGAGATTGTCAGTCTTCTTCATGGATGACTCTCGCATCGCTCATCAACTGAAGTAGTTCTTCTAGGTCCGGAGGATAAGGGTTGTCCGCTCTCATTTCGTCTTCCCACGCTTCTTGTAGATCAATGCTGTTGATCTCAGTTTGGTCCAGAGTGCCTTTCTGGTCGTATTTTTTTGCTTTCCAAATGAAGGCAACCTCTTTCCATTCGGCATCTAATGTCATGAGTTCGCCATTAATTGTGACTTTGTTTCCGTGAATGTAGAATAATGTCGAAATATCTTCGTTTGCGCTCTTGTTGAGGTCGATAATCTCATCGATGCCAATATAGGAAGGCGAGGTGTCGTCGCTGCCGTTCCGGACGAAACGGCAATCAGTGATCGCGATCCGGGGTCTGCCCCAGCTAGGTTTGGAGGAGGTTGGGGAATGGTACTTAATGTCGCTCATGGAGATGGTGTGCATATTTTTACAGGATTCGAAGCGAATCGGTGAATTGATGTAAATGTCTTCTAGTATAATTTCTTTCACAGTGCAGTTAGATACTGTAACTTGAGGTGTGCATACTTTGCGGGAAGGCCTGTTCTCCAGACCGTGTACCTGTAATCCTGAATAGAATCTGCATTCGTCTTTGAATGCAATGAAGTCAGGCTCTTCGTGTTCTAGGGTGTGGGAGCCGAATGGGAGCTTAAGGGGTGATTCGCTTCCTTTGGTGTGGAAGAATTCTGAACGGGAAAAGGTTGCTCTGCGCATTCTGTCTGGAAAAGAATGGCATACTATCGTCGTCTGTTCGACATCTAATGTGCATAAAAAGCGAGAGTGTTTCCACTGTAGGTTCTGGAGTTTTGATCTATATAATATGACTGTTTGACTGAAGGTGGAGTCGGTAAAGTCGACCTCTCCTTCTAATTCTATTTCTTCAATTCTTAGAGGGCACAGTATGAAGGTTCTTGATAGATCGATTCGCTTCGTCGTCCAGTTCGCGTGGATCGATCCTTCTGTCTGAGGTCTCAGTCGGTAAATTATGGCATTGAAAATCGCGCTTTGGATGTGGGTGTGCTCGTCTTTTATGCCTTCGTTTGGGAGTTTGTATCCCTCGTGGCGAATTTGCCTGCACAGTGTGTCGAGAATGTGTTGTTGTAACAGGCCGTCTACTCGCATAGTGTCTGCGAGTTCGATGAGAAGGGATATTGCGGCGAGGCGGATGTTCGGAGATGGGTCTGTAAGGAGCTGGTATGCTTGTTCGCGACGTCGCCAGTATTCGTCACGCATTATCTCGTCTTGGTGGCTCAGCCTGCTCTGTTCTTCTTGTTCTGCCCTAAGCTGGTTCTCGTAGCTGCGTTGTTGCCATGTGGAGAATGCGGAGCCCGCGGTGGATATCATGGTGCACAGGAACATCGCGTCCTTAGATGGCCAATGCGCGCCGTTCTGTACTGCAATGTAGATCCCGCATGTAACGATGGTGACGGCGATAAGAGCTGGTATGTAGAGTGAAGCGGTGAAGAAGTTGGTCTCGCAGACTTTCTTGGAGGGCCGGTTTTCCGTCTGGGGCGACCCTTGGGAACGAAACCGCTTCCGTCCTTGATGAACAAGTAGTGGTAATATGGCTACTGCTAAGCATGGGATAATGCTCAAGTGGAGCAGCTCGTTTAGCTTATTAGTGTCCCCCCAGAACATAGAAAAAGTAAGGCTAAGTGAGAATAGAATTGCTCCGACAAGTATTGGTGTCCACCAGTGCATAAGTGTTGGCGGGATTGGAGTTAGTCCTATTCTTAGCCTTGAGGCAACAGATTGTCTCTCAGGATTCTCGTCCGGTTTGCTGTTGTCCTTCAGGAGTTTATTTGGTTTTGCCATGTAGTCCCCTGTAGTAAGTGCGGTTGCATTTGCTACAGTTTATCCCTTGAAAAGTGGGAGTGCAACGGGCGCTGATCGTCCTCATGAGTGAAATGTGTACTCGAAAGGTGTCTAGTGGTCGGTCTTCGGGCAAGGGGTGTGCGGGAGGGGTAGTTGCCCGGCCTGTTCGTCGTAGTCAGTGGCGTCCTCGAAGATGTCAACTTGTGCCACGCTTCCTCCCTGCGTTCCCGGCTCTGGCCACTAGACTAGCGCCCATGACTGATAACGCGCAGCTCGTTCTCACCCTGTCGTGCCCGGACCGCCCCGGCATCGTCCACGCCGTCACCGGCGTCATCGGGGCGGCGGGCGGCAACGTCATCCAGTCCCAGCAGTTCGGCGACCCCGGCACGGGCACGTTCTTCATGCGCGTGGAAGTGGACTCGCCCGCGGGCCGCGCCCCCGTGGAGGAGGGCCTGGCCGACGTGGCGCGCCAGTTCGGCGCCGACTACCGGGTCGACGAGCTGGGGCGGCGCCTGCGCACCATCATCATGGTCTCGCGCGAGGGCCACTGCCTCACGGACCTGCTCTACCGCCAGCGCACCCAGGGACTGCCCATCGAGGTCGTGGCGGTGGTGGGCAATCACCCGGACCTGGCGCCCGTCGCCCAGTTCTACGGCGTCCCCTTCCTCAACATCCCCGTCACGAAGGACACGAAAGCCCGCGCCGAGGAGCAGCTGCTCGACCTCGTCGCCTCGGAGAAGGTGGAACTGGTGGTGCTGGCGCGCTACATGCAGATCCTCTCCGACGGCGTGTGCCGGGCAATGGAGGGCCGCGTCATCAACATCCACCACTCCTTCCTCCCCTCCTTCAAAGGCGCCCGTCCCTACGCCCAGGCCCACGAGCGCGGCGTCAAGCTCATCGGCGCCACCGCCCACTACGTGACGGCCGACCTGGACGAGGGCCCCATCATCGAGCAGGACGTGACGCGGGTCAGCCACGCGGACTCCACCGCCGACATGGTCGCCCTGGGCCAGGACGTGGAGCGGCGGGTCCTCGCCCAGGCCGTCCGCTTCCACGCCGAGCACCGTGTCCTCATGAACGGGACGAGGACCGTCGTCTTCGCCAAATGAGGCGCGCCTGGTCACTTTTGGGCCCCCGCGCGCCCCGGCGCGGACCGGGACGGCGTGGTCGGAATAGTTTTCGCGTGATCTTTCGGGCATTTGCTCGGTAAAGGTGAGTTGACCGCCTGATAAGTGGCACACTTGATGGGTGGATCAGACACGGACTACAGCCAAGCCCGTCACCGGATACGTGCCCGGTGGCTTCGACATGTTCCATCAGGGGCACCTCAACATCCTGCGCGCCGCGCGCGAGCGCTGCGACCGTCTGGTGGTCGGAGTCACCTCCGACGAGGCGCTCATCCGCATGAAAGGACGGGCTCCCGTCATCCCCCTCAAAGAGCGCTGCGACCTGGTCTCCTCCCTGCGCTTCGTCGACGCCGTCGTGGTGGACCTCGACCAGGACAAGCGCCTCGCGTGGCGCCTGCAGCCCTTCGACGTCCTCTTCAAGGGCGACGACTGGAAGGGCACTCCCAAAGGGGCGAAGCTGGAGGCCGAGATGGCCGAGGTGGGCGCCCGCGTCGTCTACCTGCCCTACACCCCCTCCACCTCGTCCACCAAGCTGCGCCGGTTCATCGCGCCCGAGGACTTCTCAGACGACGAGGCGGCCGCAGCAGCCGACGAGGCGGGCGCGGCAGGCGCCCAGGTTCCCGCAGCACTCGACGAAGCGAGCACGGCGAGCGCCCAGACCCCCCGTCCGGCACCCGGCGGGGTCCCCGCGGCACCCGACGAGGCGGGTGCTGCAGACGCCGGGGCGGCCCGGCCCCTGGCCGAGGGGGCGGTGCGATGAGCGGGTGGCAGCCCCCCTCGGGCACGTGGGCCCAGCGCTTCGGCCAGTACCGCCGCGAGCTCGGCGCCGCCCAGAAGCCCGGCGACGGCGTGCCCGCCTACATGCGGTGGGTCAACCGCTCGGGCGCCAGGGCCGTCGCCGCCGCGGCAGCCGCCTGGGGGTGGACCCCCAACTTCGTGAGCCTCGTGTCCGTGTGCCTTTCCGCCGCGGGCATGGCGCTCCTGGTCGCCCTGACGCCCGCGTGGTGGACGGGCATCCCCGTCGGCGTCCTCCTGGCCGCGGGCTTCCTCTTCGACTCGGCCGACGGCCAGGTCTCCCGCGTCACCCACGCCTCGTCGAAGACGGGGGAGTGGATCGACCACGTCGCCGACGCCTTCCGCAGCCCCGCCATCCACTACTGCGCGGCCGTCGCGCTCATGTGGCACCAGCCGGAGCAGTGGTGGCTCGCCCTGGTCGCCCTGGTCTACGGGTGGGTCACCTCCGGGCAGTTCATGAGCCAGATCCTGGCCGAGCAGTTCGTGCGCGCCGCGGGCCGCAAGCAGACCCGGGGCGGCACGCTGCGCAGCTTCATCCTGCTGCCCACCGACCCGGGGACGCTGTGCTGGTCCTTCGTCCTGTGGGGGCTGGGGACGCCCTTCGCCGTCCTCTACACGGCGCTCGCGGCCATCGCCTGCGCCCACAGCGCGATCTCCCTGCGCAGGCGCTACCGCGACCTGCGG
>ERZ772977.1279-NODE-1279-length-13119-cov-2.627449_pt1 | contig 13119 bp, 10 predicted proteins | sample MGYA00511131_ERZ772977 | MGnify/ENA primary metagenome ERZ772977 (study PRJEB29015, sample SAMEA2737935) | human oral metagenome | biome: human oral; feature: human-associated habitat; material: dental | place: China | collected 2151 ...
ACAATATGGACGTAGTTGTCATTCCGACTAACAAGCCTATTGCGAGAACAGACCTAGACGACTCCGTGTATGCTCGTCAGACTGGTAAATACAAAGCTATTGTAGATAGAGTTGCGGAAGCTCATGAGACAGGACAGCCTGTTCTCGTAGGTACTATTTCTATTGAGATATCAGAGCTAATCAGTGAGATGCTCAAGAAGAAAGGTATAAAGCACAGCGTACTCAATGCTAAGCACCATGAAAAGGAAGCTGAGATCGTAGCTGAAGCAGGCCGTAAGGGCGCCGTTACAATCGCTACTAACATGGCTGGTCGTGGTACCGATATCATACTTGGCGGAAATCCAGACTTTGAAGCTAGGCGCGAGATGAAGAAGCTAGAGTATACCCCTGAGCAGATTGCATTCGCAACAGGTTTTGAAAAGTCTGATGACGAAGAACTAAACGCCGCTAGAGAGAAGTATCAGGAACTCTTAAAGCAGTTTGCTGCTGAGAGAAAGGATGAGCAAGAAGAAGTAAGAGCGCTCGGTGGACTCTGCATCATCGGTACGGAGAGACATGAATCAAGACGTATTGATAATCAGCTACGTGGACGTTCTGGACGTCAGGGAGACCCTGGTGTTACACAGTTCTTCATTTCACTTGAGGATGACCTGATGAGGCTCTTCGGCGGAGAGAAGATGCAGAGAATTGTCGAGACTGTTGGTCTTAGCGACGAAGATGCACTTGAAGCAAAGGTGCTTTCGAGAAGAATTGAAACTGCTCAGAAGAAGATCGAGGGAAAGAACTTCGGTATTCGTAAGTATGTCCTTCAGTACGATGACGTTATGAACAGACAGAGATCGCAGATATATGAGCAGCGTAAAATGGTACTCGACGGCGAGAATCTGCGCGACTATATAATGGGAATGGTGGAAGAGCTAGTAAATGGCATAGTTGCACCGATTACCATGGAGACTCGTTTCTCAGAAGACTGGGATATGGACGAGATCTTCTATGGCTGTGAGCAGATTACCCCGGCCTTTAAGGGCAGACTCAGCTATACAGATGAGGAGCTGAGAGATCTCGATGAGGATAAGCTTCGCGAGGATATCATGAATGTCTTTGAGGAGATATACCGTGAGAAGGAAGAGGAAGTTGGCATCGAACATATGCGTGAAGTTGAGCGTATGATTATGCTCAGAGTTGTTGATAACCGCTGGATGGACCACATCGATGCGATGGAACAGCTCAAGAACGGAATTGGACTTCGTGGATACGGCCAGCAGGATCCTGCTGTTGCTTATGCAAAAGAAGGCTTCGGCATGTTTGAGGAGATGATTGCGGATATCCGTGAGGAGACTGTAAAATACTGCTTCAATGTAACCGTCGAGACCCGAACTGAACGCCGTACAGTTTCAAGGGATGAGGTTGAACGCAAGGAAGAGTATTATGATGAGGATATCGCAGCTGCTCATGGGGATGAACAGCAGTACCGCGATAACGGAGAGCATGTTCAGGAGCCGGTTCACCGCGACAGCCCTAAGATAGGTAGAAATGATCCATGCCCTTGTGGATCTGGTAAGAAGTACAAGAACTGCTGCGGAAAGTTTCAATAAGGAACACCGATATAATTAGCAAGGTATGATGTGAGTTCTGCAGTGAGAGCAGGGCTATAGAGTTTAGCTCAATTGATGCGCGATGCTGCTTACTGCGGCTACGCGCATCTGTCATAGATGAGAGGACTTACTATGATTGAATTGGATGAGATAAGACAGGCTTTACCGAACGAACTAGCGAAGCTTAAGGAGATTGGAGACTATCTTTGACCCAGATAGTCTTAGGGATAATATAGCGAGCATGGAGCAGGAGATGCTTAAGCCTGGTTTCTGGGATGATCCTGATGATGCGCAGAAACTGATGAAGAGAAAAAAGCATCTCGAAAGTGAGCTCGAGCGTTATGAAGGTCTGCTCAAGGGATTTAATGATATATCTGAGATGATTGAGCTCGCTGAGGAGTACGAGGATTACTCTGAAGCCAAGAATATAATCAAGGAATACAAGAGGCTGTGTGAGGAGATGGAAGATCTTGAGCTCAGCAGACTTCTGACCGGTAAATACGATGATAAGGATGCGATTCTCAGCATTCATGCTGGCACCGGCGGAGTCGATGCTATGGATTGGGCTGAGATGCTGATGAGGATGTATCTAAGGTATGCAGATCAGCACGGTTTCAAGACGGATGTCGTTGACATACAGAATGATACGCTAGCTGGTATTAAGAGCTGCACAATCGTCGTCAGCGGAATCAATGCATATGGATATTTACGCAGTGAGGCGGGTGTGCATAGACTCGTGCGCATATCACCGTTTAACTCTGCGGGCAAGAGGCAGACTTCATTTGCTGCGGTTGAAGTCGTTCCAGATCTTGGGGATAGCGTTGAGGTTAATATCGACCCTAAGGATCTCAAGATTGATAAGTATAGGAGCTCAGGTGCCGGTGGTCAGCACGTCAATACTACGGATTCTGCCATTCGTATAACGCACCTCCCTACAAACATAGTTGTAACGTGCCAAAATGAACGCTCTCAGCTATACAATAAAGAGATGGCGATGAAGATATTGGCTTCGAGGCTCCAGCAGCTAGCTGAAGCAGAGCACAAGGAAAACCTTAATGAACTAAAGGGTGACATGAGTCAGGTGACTTGGGGTGCGCAGATTAGGTCATATGTGTTTCAACCTTATACGATGGTGAAGGACCATAGAACCAATGCAGAGGTTGGCAATATAAATGCTGTAATGGATGGTGAACTTGACGAATTTATCAAGGCCAAGCTAACGCAGGAAGCGAAGGAGAGAAACATATAATGAAGAAATACATAGTGTTTGATTTCGATGGAACTCTCCTCGATACCGATCAACTTATCATCGATTCGTGGCAGGAGGTTTTTAAGAGATTTAGAGGCAAGGAAGCGGATGAAAACCTCATACTTTCAACCTTTGGCGAGACTGTAGCTAATACGACTAAAGAGCTTTTTGCAGACGAAGATGCAGATGAAGTTTTAGCGATATACCGAGGATATCAGGCGGAGCACAGCAAGGGAGCCTACAAATTATACCCTGGCATAGAGGAACTCCTCGGCGAGCTTAAAAGACGTGGCTACTCGTTATCGATAGTGACCTCAAGGCTCGGGAACACAGCGATGCAGTATCTGGGAGAGATGGGGATAAAGGACAAGTTCGATGCCATCATCACAGCAGATGATGTAACTAGGCATAAACCAGACCCTGAACCACTTTTAGAAGCACTGAGGAGGCTAGGAGCAAAGCGTGAAGAGGCAATAATGCTAGGTGATACGAGATTTGACATTGGCTGCTCTATCAATGCTGGTGTAGACAGCATACTGGTATGCTGGGGCCGTAGGGGCGGAAATGTTCCTCTAGGCGGGATAGAGCCTATGTACAGAATAAACAAACCTGAGGAGCTGTTTGACATAATCGAGGGATAAGATGCTGAACCTATTTATGGCACGGGAGTGCATGAACAAGGAGAAGTTCATATACGAGAATATAAAAGGCAAGACGTATGTATTGGTTCCGAACCAGTACACCCTTGTCGCGGAGGAACAGGCACTTAAGTACACAGGCAGTGCCTGTCTTCTTGATATTGAAATTCTTTCATTAAATAGATTAGGTCAGAGGATAATGGCAGAGTACGGTAAGGAGAATATCGAGATTCTCGACAAGTATGGTCGCCATATGCTTCTGTACAAGATTATAAAGTCGCATAGAGATGAACTTGAAGTATTTAAGGCCTCAGCTGAACAGAGCGGATTTATAGATATGGTCAATGACTTCATCGCTGATTTCAAGCAGCAAGACTGCTCACTAGATGAACTCAAATCTGCAATCGATTCAGATAGTAACAGTGAGCTGCTTTCACACAAGCTGCATGAATTGATGCTTATAATCGATGAATATGAGTCAGAGCTAGAAGGTAGATACATAGATTCTGAAGACTATATCTCGATGTATGTATCGTTAATCGGAGAGTCGACGCTACTTGATAATCATTCGGTATGGGTGTATGGATTTGATACTCTTGCGCCCAAGTCGATGGATGCACTAATTGAGATGGCAAAGCGTGTAGATGTCAATATTATGGTCAATATCAGTGACTTTGATTTAGACACCATCTTGATAGCAGCGCTGACATCTAGGGCGGATTTGGCGGGTGTAGCAATATCAAAGGAATATGTGCCCGATGAGTATAGAGCATATGGTAGAGAGACGCTCGACTATTTGGAGGAAAATCTATTTAGGACCGTGTTAAGCTCGAGAGAGTCCGTAATGAAGATGCCGGATGAAGATACGATAAATGATGAAGTAAGACTTGTTGAGTGCGCAAACCCTTTCTATGAAGCGGAGAGTGCCGCCTCATATATATATGAGCTAATTCGCGATAAAGGATACAGGATGAATGATATTGCAGTAATTTGTAATGATGATTCATCTAGGAAGCCCATAATCCGCAGAACTTTTGAGGAGTATGGGATTCCACTTTTTGTCGATTCTAGAAGGACAATTACCGATTCGATGGCTGCGAGATTTATAGTGAGTCTTCTAGAGTTTGTGCTTCAGGGTTATAGGACTTCAGCTCTGTTCGTAATGCTCAAGACTGAACTTACGAGTATTGAGAGAGAAGATATCGAAATGCTGGAGAATTATGCACGTAATTACAGGATACGTGGTAATATGTGGACCAGAGCATTTAAGTATGGGCATTTCGAGTATACTGAAGAAGAATTCGAAAGGCTTGAGAGCACGAGAAGCTACATAATGGAGCAAGTTGCGAAGCTTCGTGAGATAGCGGAGAGTTCGGGAACAGTTGCTGAGTTCGTGTTTGATTTGATTAAAATCTTGGAAGAGGAATGGGAACTGCCAAGCAGATTACAGGCTGTATCTGAAGCTCAAGCTGAAGAGGGATATAACGAGGAGGCGCAGAATACCGCCCAGAGCTATGAGGCCTGCGTCAAGATTCTGGAACAATTAGCAGCCGTTTTGGGCGATGAAACCTTTGATAAAACGAGGTCCGAAGAGATATTACAGCTCTACAAAAAAGGTCTTGAATCCGTTGACATCGGAATTATTCCACCTGCACTGGACGGAATAATTATGGGATCTATGATCAGGACAAGGCCAGGACCGCTTAAAGCGATGGTTGTTCTTGCAGCAAATGAAGGTGTACTTCCCATGGAGCCTGCTTCGGAGGGGATTTTCTCTGTAGATGAAAAAGAATTTTTTAAGGAGCACAATTTCCCTATTGGTCATCTTGATGAACTAAAGATGACTGAGGAAAACGTGGCTATGTATAGGCTAATTTCGAAGCCGTACGAGAGATTATACATGAGCTGGTCGCTTTCTGATTCGGAGGGGCAGGACTGTAAACCATCTTCGCTTGTTGATGCGTTCAGGTCGGCGCTGCCATCAATAAGGATCCAAAAAGATGTCATCTCAAGCGGATTAGATATAAATGTCATAAATAATCCTAAGACAGCTATGCGCCACTTGCTCAACTATCTGAAGGGCAGGCGGTCACTAGAGCATCTAGTAGATGAGAAAAAAGCTAAGATGATTACCGACTCGATAATTGCTTGGTATCGAAATAATGATCCGGAGACATTCGATGCAGCCATGAAGGCCGCGAGAGACGATAACTCTGCGGAGCCTATCTCTAGTGCTATGGCGGAGCGGTTGTTCGCTAGGCCAAGCGGTGACTTCTCATTTTCACCGACTAGAATCGAGAACTTTAATCACTGCCCATTCAAGCATTTTGTATCATATGGTTTAAGACCCAGAGAAGATCGTGAGTTTAGCGGTTCCTCTCGTGAGATAGGAGATATATACCACGAATGCATCATGAGGGTCTCCAAGAAACTAGAGACTGAAGGGCTTTGGGCTAGTATCACTGATGAAGAGATTAGGAATCTTGTGAGAGCTACGCTCGAGGAAATCGCTGGTGACTATAGGGATGGGCTCTTTGCCTCCGATGGTCGTGAGCAATATAGACTTGAGAGAGTCGCAAGGGTTTGTTCGCGTGTAGCAGGAAACCTCGCAGAACAGATTAGACTAGGTAAGGTCGAGAAGTCCTATTTTGAAGAGGAATTTAAGAGAGGCAAGCTTTTTGCACCTATTGAACTCGAGATTGATGGTAAGAGGATTTTTATCGAGGGTAAAATCGATAGGGTCGACGTGTTTGAAGGTGGCGATATAAGAATAATCGACTACAAAACCGGGTCAGATAAGGTTGATATAGAGCAGATGAGGTGTGGATATAAGATGCAGCTCATGGTGTACATGCAGGGCGCTAAGTCTGAGGAAAGGAAGCCCGCTGGTGTGTTCTACTACAATATCAAGGATATTTCGGTGAATGTAGAAGGCTCGAAGGATGCTTCTGAGGTGGTGGATAGCGAGCTTAAGAAAGGCTTGATTTTAAATGGACTATGTATCGATGAAAAAGATGTCATAGAAGAGATGCCAAGCTCTCTACTCGGCAATAAAAAGATGATCATAACCCGTGATTTGTTCGAGAGTATAGAAGAGGACGTGTGCCAGTCGATTCACGATATCAGTGAGCAGATTGTCGCTGGAGATGTGAGCATATCTCCAACAAAAAAACGCACTTCAAGTGATAACAAAGGAGAATGCACATACTGCAGCTATAATTCAATCTGCAGATTTGATGTAACGTATAGAGGAAACAAGTATAGGGAAGTAGATGGGTAAATTAAAGATAGCATCTATCGGTAGCAGTAGCTCCGGTAATGCGTATATCGTTTCGGATGGAAATACGAGATTGCTGCTAGATGTTGGTCTCACAGCAAAGCGAATCAAGGAGGGACTTGCCGAGTGCAGACTCGGTGTGGAGGATATTCAAGGGGTATTTGTCACACATGAACATACCGATCACGTAAAAAGCATAAGGGCAATTGCAAAAGCTTGTACGAATGCGAAAGTATATACATCTCGAGGAACGATATACAACTGTGATAAGTTTGAATATGTAAAGCCAGAGCAGCTAGGGTGTATGGCAGCACAGGATATGGTCAGAATTGGGGATATATGTGTTAAGGCGTTTTCCCTTTCTCACGATGCAAGTGAGCCAATAGGGTTTAGCTTTACTGAGGACGGAGAACAGCTATCTGTTGCAACTGATACAGGGATAGTTACGGATGAGATTGCTGAAGAACTTGCTAGTGCAGACACTCTCGTGTTCGAAGCGAATCATGAGGAGAGCATCCTTCAGATGGGAGATTACCCATATTCGCTAAAGTGCCGCATCCTAGGAGAATATGGACACCTTTCCAATGTGACAAGCGGGATTGCTCTTGCTAGGGGTCTGCTTGCGCGAAAGGAAGCTGGGCTTCCGAGCCCCACGCAGCGAATAATGCTCGCACACTTGAGCGCTCACAACAACACGCCGGATACTGCGTTGCTGACTGTTAAGAATATTTTAAATGAGAATGATTTGTGTCAAGGGAATGATTTTACGCTAAAGGTGGCGGCAAAGGACAAACTGACGACACTATAAGATTTAAATAGTAAAATCAAAGGAAGTTATATGAAAATTAGAATAATTTGTATAGGAAAGCTAAAAGAGAAATACTGGACCTCTGCTGCAGCTGAATACAGCAAGCGAATATCAGGATATGCGAATATTGAGATTGTAGAACTCAAGGAGAGTAAGCTGCCTGCAAATCCGTCTGCATCTGATGAGAATGCAGTGCTTATCCGCGAAGGACAGAACATCCTAAACAAGATAAAGGACAATGACCATGTGATTGCTATGGAAGTGGAAGGTGAACAGCTTGATTCTGTAGAGTTAGCCAAGAAAATTCAGCATGCATTTGATACAAAGTCTTCTACCATAGACTTTGTTGTCGGCGGTAGTCTTGGACTCTCAGATGAAGTGAAAAAAAGGGCAGACTACGGATTATCGTTTTCAAAGCTGACATTCCCGCACCAGATGGCGAGGATTATGCTTCTCGAGCAGATATACAGAGCTTTTAAGATTAACAGTGGAGAGACATACCATAAGTGATTGCATCCACGCATGTGATTGTATCGGATAATCCAATCAATGTGCATGCAATGATGCATTTAGCGCAGAAATAATATACAAGAAGACATCCACTTAAGTGGATGTCTTCTTGTACTTTTTACTTTATACTTTGCGAACATTATGAGGGTTAGGGATGTCTCGTAATGTCGTAAACTAATTTATCTAGCCAGCTGTGGCTTTTTTATTAAAGGTGCCACTGCCGGGATGACGATGCTGGTGAGTATGAGAACTCCACCAATCATGCCAGTAGTTCCTAGTCTTTCATTCAGGAATGTGTATCCGAGTATCGCAGTGACGAGCGGATTGAATGCGCAAAATAACCCTGAGATAGATGCAGACAATTTGCTCTGTGCAACTGGCTGGAGAGTGAAGCCAAAGCAGGTGCAAACTATTGCTAGGAATATTATCACTCCCCACGCCTTTGGGGCGGTAGGGAAGCTTGGCCCTTCAACAACCATAGCCAGTATGTATGATGAAGCTCCTATAAATGCAACTTGGAATATTCCGAGCATAAAAGGATCATCGCGCTTTGAAAATCTATCGGTAGCCACTACAGCGCAGGTGTATGCTAGTGCGCTGAGTATGCACATGAATTCTCCGAAGGTTAGTCCTATATGACCATCCTTAAGTGTCAGGAATCCAACACCAGCTAGTGCGACTAGAGCGCTGATAATTGCGGAAGCTCTAGGGACTCTTCTAACCAACAATGCATCCGCTAGCGGAACGAAAATAATCGCTGTGTTTTCTAGGAATGATGTAGTCGAAGAATTTGTCATCTTGAGTCCAATCAATTCAGTGGTCATCGTCAGTAAGAAGAAAAAACCAATGATTGAACCATGGATAACCAGCTGCTTGTCAACTTTCTTGATATCCTTGCGGAATAGGAAGAGTAAAATAATAGCAGCAAGTGGGAAGCGGTAGCCGTTCAATGTGAGCGGCCCCATGTATGATAAACCCGTTGTTGCGAATAGGAGCGAGGTTGCACGCAGTGAAATTACTGTAAATAGCAATATCATAGCGCGATTTCTTCTCTTCGTATCCACTTCGGATCCCCACTTTCTTAATGTAAACCGATGTAACTAGATTATAATAAAAAATCTATTTTGATAATATCGCTAAATAATCAAGTGTGTTATGATAAAGTATCATAACAAGGTTAAATTTTTAAAGCAGTTCTTCCATAGGTTAGAAATGAGGATATAAAATGGAGGTTGAGAAAGTCAAGGCATTGCTTCGTGCAATCGATTTGGGAAACATGTCTTCAGCAGCGACGGAGCTCGGGTATACTCCTTCAGGCATTAGCCGCATGATGGCATCATTAGAGGAAGAGACTGGGGTCCGTCTTGTAAATAGAAATAGGAATGGCATTTCGCCTACAGAGGCATGCAAACAGCTGCTGCCCAGCTTCATATCTATAGTTAATTCTGCCAATCACTTAGAACAAAATATCGCAGAAATTAGTGGAGTGATAACAGGTGAAGTTCGCGTTGCCACAGCCTATTCCACATACTACAAGTTTCTCACGGATCTGATTAAGGAGTTTTGCATAGAGTATCCGGGCATCGCAGTTGACGTCACTGCAGGAAGGAGTTCAGCCCTCATGGCAGAGCTTGAACGCGATAAATTGGACTTTTGTCTTATAAGCTACCGTGAGGGTGCCTGTGAATGGATGCATCTCATAGATGACCCGTTTTACATATGGGTGCCAAAGGACCATCCAGCAGTAGCTGATGGTGTTTATGATATACACAGGATATATGATGATAGTTACATAGATTTATATCCTGGCAGGGAGAGTGACGGTTCTTTGATGTTCAAGTCATATGATATCAATCCCCCTATTAGGTATAAAACCTCAGATGCTTTCGCAGCATACTCAATGGTTGAAGCAGGATTGGGGGTGACTACTGTTAATGGAGTTTCAATAAATCAATGGCACGGAAATGTCACGGCGCTACCGATTTCACCGAGCTATAATGTTCCCATAGGTATTGCAGTTCCTGAAACTGGGAGAATATCACCGGCGGCTAAAAGATTTAGAGATTTCGCGCTTGTTTTTTTTGAAGAACATAAACGGCGTGTGATGGATATTATTAATGATAATGATAAAAAATAGTTTAATTTATAAGGATGCAATATAATATAGCTAAATGATATATGTGGCATAATGATAAAGGATATGGAGGTGCTATGATGAACAAGAAGCATAATAAAGCTGGAAATGCAGTGAATGAGCATAATTTAAAACAGGTATTTAAGGCAGATAGACCGCACAAAAACCGCAAAGAGCGAATGGCGAGGATTATGGCTATATTGATGATTGTACTTATGGTAGGGTTCTCAGTTATAACTGCGGGCATATTTCTTTTAGATTAGAATATAATTAAATGGATAAAAAATTGTGTAAAAATTGGTTGTGATATATTCCATGACAAGGCTTTGACAAGTCAAAGCCTTGTTTTTTTGCCCGTTGCTGGTTTGTAAAGAATTTTAATGAGTGATATAATTCAGATTAAATCACGTCCTATATGATTTTGGGCCATTTGGCTAATTTTACAGGACAGAAAGGATAACGCTTATGTCGATAGCAGGTATTGAAAAAGTCAGGGAAGCTGAGGAGAAAGCAGCGCAGATAAAAAAATCATCTGAAGAAGCTGCAGCCCAGATCATAGCTGACGGCAAGAAAGAATCTAAGGTTCTACTAGAAGATGCCGAAAAGAAAGGCACCGAAACTTACAAGGCTGCGATTGCATTCGCCGAAGCTAAGGCAGAAGAGTCATATCAGAAGAAGGTAGATTCTGAATCCGTTTTGTGCGAGCAACTTAAAGCCTCAGCTAAAGAGAATCTTATGCAAGCAGCTTCAGCAATCGTCGGAAAGGTAGTGGGTGCTTATGGCAACGATTAAAATGAAAAAGTTGTCCGTCATAGGTATGAACGATGAGAAGCAAGCTCTGATTAAAGATCTCATGGATCTCGGGGTTGTCGAAGTCGCAAAGCCTGAAGACAAGCTTCAAAGCGAAGAGTGGACGAATCTTGTCGTGAAGGATGGCGATGAAGCCGCTTTGGCAGAATTCGACAAGAAAATCTCCGATGCTGAATCAGCACTATCTTTATTAGATAGATATGACGGCAGCAAGAAGCCGATGTTCCCAGCCCGCAGGGTTGTTACGGAGGCTGAGTATTGTGAGATTTTAGGAAAAGAGAAGGAGTTTGAGGAGAAAGTACATCTCTTAAATGAGTACGGAAGTGCTATTGCCGATGCTTACAGTAAAGCAAACTCGGCAGAGGTACTCAAGCTGTCGCTTGAACCTTGGAGATCATATAAACTTCCTATTGAGCTCACAGAGACAGAGTGTTTAAGTATTCGCATTGGACTGATGCCACTAAGTACGGATGTTCAGGAAGTCGAGAACGAACTGGAAGCTGCTGGATTACCTTCAGTAGTACAGTGTGTCAACAAGGACAAGGAACAGATGTATGTCAGCGTGTGGTATTTTAGGGATGACGAAGATGCTGCACTCGAAATTATCAAACGCTATGGCTTTACCCTTGCTCCAATTGCAGAGCTTGAAGGAACGGCAGAGGAGAATATCTCTAGAGCTGAGCATGCGATTGCCGATGCTAATAGTGAGAGAGAGAGTCTTGAACTCAAGGTCAAAGAGATGGAGAAATCCAGAGCTGATGTTGAGTGTTACCACGATATCATGGTAATTGGGCGCGATAAAGCATTCGTTCGCAGTAGACTTCTCACAACTGATGAGACGTTCACCTTTGATGGATGGACACCAAAATTCGCTTCTAGCAAGGTTGAGAAACTGCTAGAAAAATACACATGTTGGTACGAACTGACAGACCCCGATGAAGATGACGATGTACCGGTGCGCCTACAGAACAAAAAGTTCTTTGCACCAATCGAATTTATCACGGAGATGTATTCGTTACCAAATTGGAAAGAGGTTGATCCGACATCTATATTCTCGATATTCTATATCATATTCTTCGGAATTATGTTCGGAGATGTGGGATATGGAATCATATTATGCGTAATGTCGGTATATGCACTTAAGAAGAACAAACTATATGAGGGAGGACCATATAAGCTCCTGAAAGTATTATTCTACAGCGGAATCTCCAGTATATTCTGGGGCGTTATGTTTGGAAGTTTCTTCGGAGACCTCATCCCTGTAGTCGCAAAGACGTTCTTCGGTAAGACAATTGTCATAAATCCGTTATGGCTAGATCCAGCTAAATCACCTATGATATTCCTAGTGTTCTCATGCGGGCTCGGTGTTATACACCTGTTCGTCGGAATGGGAATTAAAGCGTACGAAGAGATAAGGGCTGGAAAGTTCCTCGATGCATGTAAGGATGTATTTGCATGGTATCTCATCGTTGCAGGAATCATATTGATGTTGTTTGGAGCTAAAATTTCTTCTGGAGCTCCAGGCATTGGTAAGATTATGGCAATAGTAGGTCTAGTAGCAGCTATAGTCCTTCCGTTCATAACCAACAAAGGAATTACGAAGGGACTCGGTATCTGGGATATCTATAGTGGATTGACAGGAAATCTGTCCGATATACTCTCGTATTCGAGACTTCTCGGACTTGGTCTAGCTTCTACATCAATAGCTCAGGTATTTAACTTCCTGGCTTCGATGGGAGGCAAAAGTGTAGTCGGAGTGGTTATGTTCCTGGTAATAGGAATTCTAGGGCACACACTAAACTTCGGAATCAATGCCCTGGGAGCATTTGTTCACTCCTGCAGACTTCAGTACGTAGAGTTCTTCGGTAGATTCTATGAAGGTGAAGGTAAAGCATTTGAACCGTTAAGCAGAGATACGAAGTATATTAATGTAATTAAGGAGGCAAAATAATGAGTTTAGGTCTAACATTAGCTGTACTAGGTGCAGCAATTGCGACAATCGCAGGCGTAGGTAGTGCTATTGGTGTTGGTATTGCCGGTGAGGCAGCTGACGGTGTAATGTCTGGTGACAAGGTGAGCTTCGGTTCAACACTTGTAC
>ERZ772977.1281-NODE-1281-length-13098-cov-5.703596_pt1 | contig 13098 bp, 6 predicted proteins | sample MGYA00511131_ERZ772977 | MGnify/ENA primary metagenome ERZ772977 (study PRJEB29015, sample SAMEA2737935) | human oral metagenome | biome: human oral; feature: human-associated habitat; material: dental | place: China | collected 2151 ...
GGGGAGCTCCGCGTAAGTGGCGCCGGGAACCTCAACGAGGCCTTCGTCCGCCTCATCTTGCTCATTTTGGGCGCGGTCCGCATCCTTTGCCAGAACGTCGTCGCTGTTGTTTCCCCTCGCAACGGCGTCACTGACCTCGGCCTCGTCGTTGTTCTCCGCATGGCCGTTTTGCACGCTGCCGCCGCTCTCGGCGTCGCCATCACTTTCGACAAGGCGGACATTCTCTGCGACACCGCTGCCGCCGCTCTCTGCAACGTCAACGGACTCCGACTCATTAACCCCTGAGTCGTCGCCGACTTCCGCCCGACCGACGCCGCCCTCAACAGGCTCACCACTCGCCTGAACGGACTTGTCGCCTTCGCCGAGTTCGGGTTTGTCGCTCCTATCCTCGTCAACCGCACCGCCGACGTCGCCGCGAATCGTCGAGGCTTCAGCTCGCGTTGAATGTCCGTCTTCACCGGAGGCGCCACCCCGGCTCGAAGCCTCTGCGCCCACAACAGCGGGTCGAGCTGCAGGATCAGCTGTCTCTTGCCCGCCCTGATTTTCTGTGGTTCCGGACGTCGAACTGTCACGAGACGCGGAGCTCTTCGAATCTTTTGTCTTGTTTTGCCTCACGTCCACGGAGGGGACTTCCTCGGAAAACTCGACGGCGCCCGCTTGGTCGAAAGCTCGGACGCTCGTCTTATGCTGAACGGAAGAGTTCGGATGCATTCCTTCGCTCCCTCTCGAATCGGCAGGGGACGTCTGTATCTCGTCATCGAATGGCGCAGCCTGACTATGATTGAGCCCTTCTCGCGTTTCGTCTCCCGTCGAAGCCCCTCCATCTCGCGTCGAAGCCCCTCCGTCTCCCGACGAAACCTCTCCGTTTCCGGACGAAACCTCTCCGTCTTCTGCCAAGCCCTTGAGTTCAACGGACTTGGACCCTGCAGATTCGACGATAGCTTTCGCAGGCTCAAGTTTTGAAGGTTTCATCTCTGCGCCCTCTACGACAGTATCCACAGGCTTCGCAGTCGCTTCCGCGGATTCAGCGGTCGACACAGGCGCAGCGTCAGCGGCTACGTTCGTCCGTTTTGATCTCTGTGTGGCGGGACGATCGACGTCCTGCGACGTCGCCTTCCCGTCCATCTTGCTTTCAGCAGAGGCATCTTCGAAATCACCGGAGGCTTTCACATCGGCATTCACGGCTTTTGCACCGACATCTGCATGACTGTCGACGGCTGAATTCTCGACGGCTGCCGAACCGCCGACAACTGTTTTTTGCCTGGCCGATCGGCCCTTGTCGGCGTCTTTCCTCCCGCCAGTGCCTTTCTCCTTGTCGGCGTCTTTCCTCCCGGCGGCGTCTTTCCCCTTGCCGGTTGCTTCGCTTTTCTCCTTCAGAGGAAATGAGCTGCTCATATTCGATGCATCGCCGCCACCAGAAGGACGGTGTTTGTTTCCAGGCGACTTCTTCGAAGCTTTCTCTACCTTGGCAGCAGTCCCAACGGCCGCTTCGGCCTTAGAGTCGTCAGCAGCCTTAGGGGTAGCAGAGTTCTTTGCTTTCTTCTGCTTCGACGATGGGCTTTTGCCACTCTCATGACTCGGCGACGTCACGCCGCTGCCAAAGAATACGTCAATGGGACGATCTTTAGACTCCCTTTGCGCAGAAGGAATGAGGGCGCCAATTCCTCTTCCAAGACCGCGTCTGCGTTCGGCCATTCCTGTCCTGCTCCTTACTCGGCTCGATTAGCTAGTTCGTGCGCCGCCGCCAGATATGCGATAGCTCCACTGGAGCGGGGGGCAAATGTGATGACGGTCTCGCCGTACGAAGGAGATTCAGCAATGCGAACTGACCGCGGAATCTCTGTTTCAAGAGTCTGTTCGGGAAAGTAGTCTCTCACATTCTCCGCGACTTCTGCAGAAAGATTGGTGTTCTTCGACGACATAGTCAGAAGAATGGTGCTGACTCGAAGCTCGGGATTATGAGAAGCGCTTGCACCTTCAATTGTATGCAGAAGCTGCGTAAGACCCTCTAGAGCGTAATATTCCGTCTGAACGGGAATCAGCACCTCTTTGGCAGCTATCAACGCATTGATAGGCAAAAGAGACATACTCGGCGGGCAGTCGATAAACACATAGTCAAATGGCGTTCCCTCAGCAGCGGTCGCTGCAAGCCCCTCACGCAAAGTATCCCGAAGCCTGGTCATACGGTCATCTTGATCAGCGAGTTCGACGTCGACCAGCGACAGATTGATCGACGAAGGAACCACAAAGAGATTCTCTAGTTTCTCCGTCGGTTGCATAGCATCGCGCATAGTCACGTTTCCAACTAGCACGTCATACAGAGTCGCGACGTCTTCATCCCTACTTGCACCCAAAGCTGTGGACGCGTTGCCTTGGGGATCGTCATCGACCACAAGAACGTTAAGACCGCCTTGCGCTAAGGCAGCTGCAATATTAACAGCCGTGGTGGTCTTACCAACGCCGCCTTTTTGATTGGCGATCGCGATGATCCTCGTCGACGCCGGAGACTTGAACTTCGACCCCCCGATCGCATCAAGCCTTTTCATGTCCTCAGCCAGACTATTGGCAAGAGGAGATCCTTCGCCTCGCAGGCGATCCCACGGGCTTTCCTCTTCGGTAACCCGCACGGTCGCCCTTCGTGCCTTCCTTATGGGATCACTCACGTATCCGCTCCTCTCGTCTCATCACATTCTACGCAAAACGGAGATTGAAATTGTCCGATCCACACCGCATTTCGCGGCCGACTTTTCCACAGGTTGACTGCGCCATTTTCCAAACGTTCATTGCAAAGCAATCTCACATTTGCTTGGCATTCTCGATTTGCGCTTCTATATGTTGGATTGTTTTACACTCGAGAACATTCAAAGGAACCTGGCGTCATTTTCAATCTTTACTTCATTGACAGTCATTTTCACATGCGTCAAACTAAACAGTCATCAACATCGTTGTGCGCAGTTTGAGACTCTATCATTCACAGTCTAAAGTCCGCCCAGACTACGACTCAGTCGTTTGCCGTCTGGCTACCGAAGACGTCGTTACCGAAGGCGTTGTTGCTTCTCACTTTGCCCCTAGATTCAAGCCGCAAAACATGCTTCGCCATTTCGTGGAACTGAAGCTCTTGTGTTTTAACGTCATGACGAGTGTGCATTGCCTTCCTTCCCAGTTCCATTAGGTTATTCCTTCCTGAGGAAAACACACATAATTGTCCGCGACTAACTTTGCTAACGGACTAAAGCACTTCGCGAGAAGGCGACGTCACCTAACAACAGCGCAACGCTCTCTGATACTAATCAGGAGTGAAAACACTCATACAAATAGATGGGAGGATACGCCGACGCCTCTCATGCCAGCACTTTTACCTTTCAAGACTATTCCAGTTGCAGTTCTGTTTTCACAGATGAAGCATTAGAGTCAGAAAACAAATCGAGCACATCAGGCGAACGAAACTAATCAGATATGTTGATGGCGCTCTTTCAGATGAATCATCACCGCCACCGCCTAAGCTGCGTCAAGAACACACCTGAACTTGCGGAATAGGTGAAGCATACTTAACCATCGAAAGAAAACTACGTTGAGTTATAACACTAAGAAAAGCTAAAGACAATGCAGTAGCTCACGATGACTAGAAATCATTTCCAACGTTCCGAGGCAAGTTTTCGATGTGACTTTCTGCAATTTACTCAAGATGGCAGCATTTCCGTAATTACTTCTAGTCGGTCACATACTTCTAACCAATCACAGTCTTACCCTTAGATTGTGTATTTGTCGTTAATCTTAGAACAACACAGATCTTTCTACGCATTACCAACATTGTAGAGCCCTCACGTTGCAGAGCGTTTTTAAGTCAGCAGTGTTTCACGTGAAACTCCAGAACGGCAAACATTAACAGATGCTTGAAGTCGTAATGGCTGCTTATAGGGTAGACGAATATAGGGACACGTTTCTATAAACTAGTGCCCGATCCGTCAGAACTACCCAACGAAGTGCCACTCACATCAGGAAAAGGGCGTGTTTCATCCATGGATACGGAATAGGGCCAGCAAGTTCAACAATCGTTCTGTGGGTAGTTTCGTCTCGTCTAAATCTCCAGCTATGTGCCTACAACGTCGATCGTTGCATGGTTACCTACACCTTTGCACTATTTAGTATGCAGAGCAGATTTGAGTTTTAAACTCGCCAAGTATCTACAGCCAGTCTATATGATTCCCTGAGAAGGCATATAAACCAAAGTTTCTGTAATGCCAACTCTGATCTAGCTAGCAGCGGAATAAAGGGAGGTAATTCTGTGTTGCGTAACGAGATCAAGTTTTGGTTAGGTCAACCCTTTAAGTCGACATACTATTGAGCTTGCTAGATACTTTCACGCATCTACTAGCTTTAGCTTTGTATAAGCGATCTCGACTCTGGATTCCCTGAACACGTCAGGTTAATAGCATCGTTCCAATAGCAACTTACGAATTTAGGACAGGCAAAAGCTGCCGTTGTGGCATGTTGCTCCGTTTCGACCTGCTTAACGGCGCTGCTGTTAGACTGGAACTGCGCAAATGACAATGCGTAGCACCAGTTCTATTCACACAACAAGTATTCAATATTCACATTCCAGCTTGATGCGATGTTTGTAAAGCTTCGAATCGGTTAAAACGTTTTGCGTTTATCTTCAGCAGCCTTCGGAAACAGTCTCGCCAAATGAAAGGACTTAATATCATTCTGTCTAACCCCGCAACGGATTAGCCCTTCGCAGCACGGCCGACCTGATATCGTCCAAAGGTACAGGAACGTCGCATATGACACTTTTAGCCTTGACGACCGCGAACAGGCAAGCACTACTCGCGGACCTGGTATAAGCCTATGTTTCACGTGAAACACAATCAGGCATCTAGTCACTTCGAAACTTCAGTGGAGATTGGAGCAACGCTCTGTTTAGAATACCTACCTTGCAGCTTACACAAGATTGAATGCCTCAGCCGCTTATCTATATGCTCGCTGATAAAACTCCTGTATGCGTCTAGAGCACCAAACAGTTTTGCAACGATCAACTAGTTTACTTGCTATAGACCAGATCGTTGTACAGGAGATTGAACTAGGCTAACTAGCGGAAAGGACAAGATAACTAGTTCCAGTCGGAGGTGCTTTCGGTAACCTATATGTCAGATATTCGATGGAAATGCTTAGGCAACTTCTTGGGCTACTAGTTCAACGTTTCACGTGAAACGTCAAGTCATTAACTCGTGCAGCTACCATCGCTAATCCATTTCATCCCTTAGGGAACATGGATCACCCTTGCTTCAGTCTTCGAATGGGAAACCGCTGATTAATCTCGATACAAGATCCAGCTCTCACGTCTACACTTGCTTCGAATGCAGCTCAAGCACCCACCACACAATAGTAATTGGAACGCTCATCATCGGTAACTTGTAAATCAACGATCCTGTCACCATCGATGTTTCCACGAACATCATGCTGGTTCTTGCGTGAAGACTGCGTTTGCGAGCTTGCCATAGTCCATATGGCTACTAGATTAGCCATTCTAAGCTAAAACTAGGCACTGCTAATGCCCAAGGTACACGTAGATTTACGTGAATAGAGTCTTAGCTAGTCTATTTTCGGCGCCATGGAGGATGGCAACGACGCAGTATTGCGAATCCCTTTTATAGTCCAATCATTTAGAATCAAGCAACATAGTCAGATGATTTTACTGGTACCGCTATCATGAATCAGTTTAGTCGATAGAGTACAAAAGCTTTGTGTCTTCTACAGTTACTTCTCGTAGAGTACAGCTAGCTTAGCCCATTGCGTGTTCGACGGTCTGCACTGTAAAGTCATCGAAAACGCCTACAAAGTCTTTAGACAAATGCCTGTTTCACGTGAAACATCGATCATTGGACCTATCGTTCAACGCGTCACATCCGATTGCAGTTTGTATGGGCCTCACCAAGTTGAACGTACTTACCTTTGAATGGCAGTTGAAGCGGTCAGATACTTTTTTAGTACGGCACATTAGTACGGCTCCTACTACAAGATTTGTAAATCCTTCAGTCATAGTGAAGCAAATAGCTTACAACATTTAACCAAACTAACGGACGTTTGATTAGGATAGTTGACTCGTAAAATCTGTGTTCAGTCGCCCTATCACTTTTCGGAGTCTCCGTAGTAGACAAATGGGCCGCATCAACTGGCTCCAACTACTATGAAGTACTCGAAGTATGCTGTTGTGCTACCGAAAGCTCTAGTGGATCTTACCGCTCATAGCACATCACTACGTATACAGCTTTCAACTTGGCAAAGCTACGAAGCTAAAAAATAGGTGATTGGACCAGTTCCAAGTGTCTCTGGCTGCTTCCTCAGGTCACCGTCGGTAAAGACTTACGAGCATACAGACGCAGAAGCCTCCGGAGTGTCTATCTGTAGTTAGTCATGTTTTCCGTACAATACGAGCAACTGTAAGACGATATTATGAATGGACTACGTGACTCATGTGATGGGGCTAGGCTGATTCAGTCAAATCAAGTAGACCTCGATCTAGATTCCGGTTTCACGTGAAACAACGATGATCCTGTAGAGCACAGAAAGTACCAAACAGGCAAAATGCTGTCCGCATACCGCAGCAAAAATGCCTTAGGCCCATTTCGTTCATAGCGAGCCCAGGAAGTTGGGGATTTGCTTCGATTTACTGCAACTCCACTAGCTGGCAAAGTCTTCGATGTCCTAAATGGTTGTAAACGACGCTGCTTCAGACAGCTTGTTATCAATCGGCTTTTTCATTGATATCCGACGCGTGCGGCTCAACGGACATACCTAACCCTCGTGAATAACGATTGCAGCAGATCATTTAGCTCATCAACGCATTTTGCGTAAGACCTGGAACAGTCATCTCTATAGGCTTGGTATGCATATCGGACGTTTAACTGGCGTCTTTATTGCATTGTTTGAATACAAACCAAGTATGTACCTGACTCCTTCAATTGCTAGAAGTACAGGGCCTTCGTTGCAAACCTGTGGTGCTAACTTTTGATACTGGTTCCAGACGAGCAGTGTCCAGTGGTCTGGTCACCTTACTCAGATCGATACCAGGCAGATCACTATCACATCTATGCGCAACACAGAGGGTCATCATTAGCTTCAGCATTGTCAGCTATTTAGATGGCCGAGCTCTACAAACTCCTACTTCTAGGCAAGCATTTCTTGTAAATCTCAGTTTGTAGTTAAACAAGGCAGCTAAGTAACTCAATTACACTAGTACCTTTACCCTGCTTTTAGCCAAGTGAATACGTTGCCAAGGGGATGTTTCACGTGAAACATAAACATCCTAAACGGACGGTGCTGAACAAAAGTATTAATCTAAAACCTACGCGCCTTTAGCATTTCCACTTGTTTTCTGTCGAACTCCGTATCCGAACTGAAGCTATCTGTTCATTGTTAAATGTACTAACTTTAACCCCGTTTCAACCTCGTACGACCGAAGACCTAGTTCCGGCTTAGTGGACGATCGTCGGTTACCGTACTTGTTACGAAATACTTAGTAAATAATGGGAAGTGTATTGCAAAGTTGTTATGATCATCTAGCGTTTATACAACTACCGTTAATAGCAGTAAACCGGTTTCGGCTCATTGTTTCACGTGAAACGTTGATACTACAGTTAGGGATCGCGACAGACGGCGAACAGAAACAGTCAACTGATTGGGTTGACCGAAAGTTGTCGTCGATCGGTGCAGTTTACAACCAGATGGCACTAAGATCGCGACTTCGCCTAAGCGTGGATGTTATTAACATTTCATGAACCTTATAACGAACTTAGCACTGACAACATGTATAAAATTCTAGTTGATTGCTCAGCTACAAAGCACAAACAGTATTTCAGCTCTAACTGTCTATTCATTCAGCGTGTTAACGGCATATAACCTGCGTGCAAAGTACAGGCCATGATCATTAGTTAACATTCGATTCACTGTATAGACGAAGCTACACCCACTTAAGGGAAGTCGGTATTATCACAAGTAGACATGTTTCCGAAGACTATCGCAGACACACTTTGAAAACACAAACGCTGACTAACTTACTCGTCTGATTCGAAGTGCTTGTTCAACTCGTTACTAACATCATTCAAATGAAATAACAGGTTCTACCGGCAGATCCGTGGTACGCTCCGTACCATTACGTCAACACGTCGTTCAATCGGTGCTTAGAAACACCTAGCAGTTAGGCCCATGAACACACTCAGATACGTTATCTACGATTTATATCCCGAAAGCGACAGAACGTTACGAATGCCTTGGACTGTTTCACGTGAAACGAGCAGGATAAAAACTGGCCTTTCGTATAACACCGTTCACTGATCGAAACTCGACCTACCAGTCAATTCGTACACATAGCTATGAATAGTTTTGGGATGAACAAGCGAGACTAGTCATTACCGCAGAATGGTCAAACGACCATTGAAGCTAGGTGAACTCTGCCAGCTCTGCCACAAAGCTAGGCCAAACCGGCTGACGTAGCTAACGCGACGTAGTTTTGCTTCGTCTAGTTGTCAAAGACAACTATCGAAATACTCTATTCGGTTGAGTGTCGTAGTCAAATATTTCCCAGCACTCAACCTCAGCCGGTCCTATAGGCAAAATGTCACTATCAAACCTACAAACATACAGAACCTAACTAGAACAGAGAAACCAGCGACGCCCCGTACACAACGAGTGTGTGTCATTCAGGTCTCGCAGGCCATTCGACCGCAAAAGGCCGTCGACTCCTTTATTACTAACAACCAGTAGACAACTGAGGTCTGAACAAGTTTGTCAAGTGCTTTCAAGCAGAAGAAAACAGTACGCACCAAAATTGAGACACATCCGCCTCAATCGACTGTCCTCGACCGACGCGGTGCGCAAAATAGCCTTGTGTAATTCAACTTGAGTAACGAACTCGTTGCAGTCTCATAACCAGCTACGTGGCGCCGACAGATCATCCTGAATGGACTTAGAATCACTGGACCTCACGTATCCCTTATCCCGAATTCATCCCTTGAACCATCTCAATTGTCTATGAACTATAAGTAACCCAAGCTTACGCGATAGGCAAACGACCGCTACTCTAAGTAGCGGTACAGCCTTCGAAATCGAGTGGACCCGCGCGAGAGCACCATTGCCAAAAGGATCCATCAGTCCAACGTCGCTCGATCCGACGCATCAATTTAAACACTATGCCGGCAACTACAGGGTTATTTGGAGCCTAACACTAGTCCATGAACACGGCGAAAAATAGCAACCGCGGCAGGCAAGCACAGCTCAAACAGCGGTAAGCAATCGTAGCTGAAATTGTCGCGGCAACTGCAGTCCAAATGATGCCGTTCAAAATCAGCTTTTTCTCCCGCAACATTCACTGTTCAAATCTACGATCCCACAGTATGAATTGCCGTAATACCAGCTAGTGCGTCACTTTCTTTAGCGGTGCACGTCAAACGGCTTCTATAAAACTTCAACTGCAAAATTTACAGTCTCTAGACGTTCAGTATTCACAACTTCTTAACATAAAGGATAAGATCGGGATAGATTTTCTGTATCAGTTACAGACCTCCACAGAAATGCCCGTCATCAAGTATCCATAGAAAGTAAAAACCGAGTTATACTTTCAGACAGCTTACTAGCTCCGACACATGGATTAACCTTGCAGCTTGTTGTAGTAAGCATTTTCTTCCACATTCAAAACAAGATCAGATACTGGTCGGCAGACAGTCGTAACCTTACCGTCAATCACTACGTTGACAACCGCTCGGCAGCAATTGAAACAACCATGGTCGTCGGATTGATCGAAATGGCGATCAGCATACGAGAGAACAGGAACAAGAAAAGCACCTTTTCTACGTGAGGTTGCAATGAATGTAAGAATAACTGAGAAACGCGCAAACTAGAGATGTGCTTTTTCAGCGTAGCCACAAATAATTTCAAGCATAGACACTGCCAAGTACTAACGTTTTGAGTATATGTACCGTCGTCTCTACGGATCATAGATGACAGGTTCAGACTATTGCTGCGAACAGCATGCTCCTGAAATCCACTGTAATGACAACATTTCGGCGATGAGATAGTAGCTAGTGCACCGAAGAAAGTCGCCTCATGCACGGAATGTGCTCCGGAATGAACGGAAACTGTGGCGAACGAGGATCAACTCTGACAGGCAACGAAACATGTTCCAGACGACTGCCCGTCGTCTGTCGTCAAGACATCACGACCGATCTCAACGTGCGTATAGCAAGTTTCATTCTGCAGACGGCCCATCGAAAAATTAACACAAAAGCGTGTTCGAAACGCTTGGGAAGCGCTGCTCATTTAGTCGTAGAACTTCAAAACGGCCAAGCAAGGCAGCAGTACGAAAAGTCATTCTGACGCGTTGCCGATCTACAGCTTCACTTACTCCTAAAGGCGATTGAATTTCTGTGCTCGCCCAGGTCTGAGGTTCGGAAATGTCGTTGCACCAACAATAGATCTTTGACAGTTGGTTCAATGTTCCGCAGTCTAAACTAGTTCGCTCATCGGACAGAAAAGTACAAACTAGAAAAAAATAGGTTGATTAGAAGACTAAAGATAGAAAGAGATGCATAAGTTAAACAGAACAGTATAAGCTATACTAAACACTATAAGCTGGGCAGAACAATACAAGTTAGATAAACAGTATAAGCCGGACAAAACAGTTTAAATTGGATAAAACAGTATAATGTGGATAAGTTTCTACATGTTAAAACATCATAAAGTAAAAGAAACGCAATGACAATAAGCACAAGCTTATATTTCCACTGAAAACTATAAAATATCAAACTACTTATTGCCTAGTTGACTCTCCTAATAGAAGATAGTTAAATAACTTAGATTATAAAGCATTATCTATTTCTACAACACCTATAGAATAATAGATACGAATAATCAACCTTCTTATGCAATCTATCGCTAGAAAACAAAATGAAAAAGCAATCGTTCACTTCCGTTTGTTTGTCTGCTTCTTTCTGATTTCCAGTACTCGAGTCTCCTCCGTCGTTCCAAAGGGAGTCACCACATGAACATCGGCCCATTTGGCGCGATACTTTCGTAGAAGGTGAATTGCGCCATCAATCTCGTCATCGACGTGGGCTCCTTTGAGCGCCAGCAATGAACCGCCGCCTTTGAGCAACGGCATTGTCCATGGGAGCAGCTTCTTCAGTGCCGCCACGGCCCTCGCCGTGACAACATCCGCGTCTACCTTGCCGACAAGATCCTCGGATCGTGCATGGACGACTTTGGCATTCGAAAGGGAAAGAGCCTTGACGACGTCGTTCAACCAGCGTGTTCGCCGCTCCATCGAATCGACGAGGACAAGGCGAAGGTCTTTGCGGACTATCGCGGCGACGATACCCGGAAAGCCGGCACCAGAACCGACGTCGACGACCTTCGCTTCAAACGGGATGAAGTCGAGGATTGCCGTGGAATTGAGGACGTGTCTAGTCCATAGGCGCCCGAGTTCGCGAGGCCCAAGCAATCCGCGCAGCTCGCCTTCCCTTTCAAGCATTCCCGCATAGTCCACCAGCTTTTGCCACGGATCCGTCCCAAAATGGGAGGCCCCTCCTTCGGGAGGGGCCTCCACGAACACACAGTTGTCGTCCACGCTCAAATCTACTTCGCAGTCGAGGATGTTGAGCCCTTGCCGACATTATCGGTATCGGTCAGATCTGAAGAGTCTTTCGCGGCGTCGGCAGAACCAGAAACAACATCTGCGGTGGCAGAAGCAACGCCATCCGAATCTGAAACAACGGTATCCGAGCTTGAGGCAACTTCAGTATCAGGAGAAGCTTCATCGGCAGTACGAGTCTCAGCAGTGCCAGACGCAACGTCATTAGAACCATCGTCAGACACATCATCGGAGGAATCGTCAGGCACGTCGTCGGAAGCATCCTCAGACACGGCGGCAGCCGCGACGTCAACAGAGCCAGAGGGGACTGAATCGGAAACTTCCTCTTCTTCCGAGGCTTCTTCGTCCGCAACGGCCTCGCTGACGATCACATGGCGCGCATTGCCGAGTCCCTCGGAATCGGAGGCTAGACCGGCGGCAGCAGCGACGTCGTGAACCACTTTTCGTTCAAACGGATTCATCGGCTCCAGGGAAACAGGCTCCCCGTTGGCCAAAACGGAGGCCACCGCTTCGCGAGCAATCGCTGCGACCTCCTGACGATGTGATTCTCTGTAATCGGCGATGTCGAGCATGAGACGGCTACGCTCGCCGGTCTTCGCCTGAACGGCCAGACGCGTGAGCTCCTGGAGCGCGTCAAGGACCTCGCCCCCCTGGCCGATGAGGCGTTTGAGCCTGCGGTCGGCGACGCCTTCCGTCACAACCGCGACAGACGCGCGGTCGGCTTCGACGCCAATCTCAATGTCTCCGTCTAAGTCGGCAATGTTGAGAAGCTCCTCAATGTAGTCGGCTCCAAAATCGCCTTCGTCGTTTAACTTCTTGACGAGTTCGGCCCTGTCAGCCATCGGATCGTCCTTTCTTCGGCAAGCACCGCTGCAGTGCGTAAAAGTAGTTGTGGTTGTGGGGATTGGTAGTTGCGAACTTCGGAAATCTTCCGGCATGGAAGCTTATAACCTTCCGGTCGGAAAACTTTCACAGCTCAAGTGAAGCCATGGCTCAAGGAGAATCGTTGGCTAGGGAAGGACTCATGGGTATGAATACAGAGGAACTCATAACTGACGTGAGGCGAGCAAAGGATCAGAAGTTCCGCTTCTTCTGATTCTGTTGGACGCGTTTCTTTCGATTGGCGGCTTTGTTCTTCGCGCGCGCCCGCTCGGCCTGGCGCCGCTCATAGCGACGTCGAGCTCGCTCGGCCTCAGTCAGACCGTCTTTGCCGCGAACTTCCTCGGGCTTGTCGGAATCGGCTTCGTCGCCGTCGGAGTCATCGGCGTCATTGTGGAGCGCTCGATTGGCGGCCTTCGCCGCAGCCTTCTTGGATCTTTCCTTGCCGAGAGGCTGAACCCGAACCCCTGCGCGAGCTGCGTCCTCAGATTCGAGCTTCTCGATCTCCTCCTTGCTCAGACCCTTGCGTTCGCGCTTTTCCCGAAGGCGCTTCTGGCGTTCCTTGTAGGCTTGCG
>ERZ772977.1284-NODE-1284-length-13069-cov-5.983479_pt1 | contig 13069 bp, 7 predicted proteins | sample MGYA00511131_ERZ772977 | MGnify/ENA primary metagenome ERZ772977 (study PRJEB29015, sample SAMEA2737935) | human oral metagenome | biome: human oral; feature: human-associated habitat; material: dental | place: China | collected 2151 ...
TAGCCTACTATCGTATCAAAAGAGATACCCTTAAACTTTGGCTGTTCAGCACGTAGAGCCGTTAAACGCTCATCAAGTGAGATTTCCGTCTGTCCACCAGCCTCAACAGCAGACTTTAGCCACGCAAGGAATTTTACCACTGCCACACCATCCCGCAACATCGCAGCACGGAATCCATCCTGCTCCACTTTGTTCTTTACAGCCTTCATACTGGCAATTGGAGAAACACCCGAGCACACCTTCTCAAAAGGCACTGCCGTTGCCAACGAATAGTTTGTAGAGGACATATCTACTAATAGTGATTTACCCGCATACAAACGAAGTCCCTCTACAACCGAGTCATAAGCCTGTACATCTATATGTTCTGTTACCAAATAGGCTTTGACCTCCTCGGGAAGTTTTACATTATTTATATATAAAGTAATATTTTCGGGCGAAATCAATAGATAAGATACAAAAACAGGGTTACAGTGCACATCACTCCCTCGCAAGTTCAACATCCATGCAATCTCATCGAGAGCTGTTACCAATAATCCATCAGCACCACAATCTAAAAGATGCTTACGAACTCTACTTACCTTACTCGATGTTGATTCGCCAGAATACTCCAGCGGATGAAGGCTTACCATATTGTCAGGGATTACAGGTCTGTCCGTCCAAAGTTCAGCCATAGGGTCAGCATCTGTTCGCACAGTGATGTTCCCTTTTGTCGCCAAATCTTGTTCCATCGCAGCAACCTCTGCAAAAGAGTTTACATTCCCATCCAGTCCAACCACAGCCTTGTCATAAGTAGACAGTTCACTTGCAAGCCATTCTGACACAGACGGAGTTCCCTCCACACGAAGTTTCATCAACTGAAAGTCAGTACCGTTCAACTCCTTCTCAGCTGCAATAAAATAACGTGAATCCGTCCATAGTGCAGCATGTTCTAATGTGACAACTGCCGTTCCTGCCGACCCACTAAAACCTGATATCCACTCACGGCTCTTCCAGTGATCAGCTACATATTCACTGTTATGGGGATCACTACTTGGAAAAACAAAAGCAGTAAACCCATTCTCTTTCATCCAGGAGCGTAATCTATCAACACGCTCATTAATTGTATGTATCATATCGTTGTTTTTAAGGTTCAATCTTAAGAAATCTCATCTACTATCGAAGTAACTTATACAAATCCTCCCGTCCGTTGTAAAAGCTACTTTGTTTACGCTGCTAAGTTAAACAATAAATTCAGAACTTCCAAGACAAGCCGACTAAGAATTAATAGATTTGATAGACAGACTTTGCAAAACCTCTACTTTTTATAATAAATAACACATTTATTCTAAAATATCTTTCTCACATGCTCATTTTTTTCGTAACTTTGCCGTATTGATATAAAAGAGAATTTAACTTTTAATTAAATATCTATTATGAATTATTTAACAAACGAAAAACTCGTTATCGTCGGTGCTGGCGGTATGATTGGTTCTAACATGGTTCAGACCGTTCTCACACTCGGTCTTACTCCTAACATCTGTCTGTACGATATCTATGAGCCAGGTGTTCATGGTGTATTTGACGAGATGGAGCAGTGTGCTTTCCCTGGTGCTAACCTCTCTTACACCGTTGACCCTGCTGAGGCATTCACTGGTGCTAAGTACATCATCTCTTCTGGTGGTGCTCCTCGTAAGGAAGGCATGACACGTGAGGACTTGTTGAAGGGTAACTGCCAGATTGCAGCTGACTTCGGTGAGAACATCAAGAAGTACTGCCCAGACGTTAAGCACGTTGTTGTTATCTTCAACCCAGCTGACGTTACAGCATTGACAGCTCTCATCCACTCTGGTTTGAAGGCTAATCAGCTCACATCACTCGCTGCACTTGACTCTACTCGTTTGCAGCAGGCATTGGCTCACGAGTTTGGCGTACAGCAGGATAAGGTTACTGGTGCACACACATACGGTGGTCACGGTGAGCAGATGGCTGTATTCGCTTCTAAGGTTAAGATCGATGGCAAGCCATTGGCAGAGATGGGTCTTTCTGCAGAGCGTTGGGAAGAGATTAAGCACCACACAGTACAGGGTGGTTCAAACATTATCAAGCTTCGTGGCCGTAGCTCATTCCAGAGCCCAGCTTACAATGCTGTTAAGATGATTGAGGCTGCTATGGGTGGTGAGAAGTTCACCTTGCCTGCAGGTTGCTATGTTAACGACGAGAAGCTCGGCTTCAAGAACGTTATGATGGCTATGCCTACAACTATCGACGCTACTGGTGTTCACTACGCTGAGCCAACAGGTACTCCAGAGGAGATGGCTTCTCTTCAGGCTTCTTACGAGCACCTCTGCAAGATGCGTGATGAGATTATCGGTCTCGACATCATCCCAGCTGTTGCTGAATGGAAGAACGACAACGCGAATTTGTAAGTTAGTTAACGAGTTGACAAGTTGACGAGTTGACAAGTTGACAGCAGATATTATTAAAGAAAGGCAACTGACATTTATAGTCGGTTGCCTTTCTTATTGGACAGATAAAACGTGTAAGGAACTCAAAGGTCTCCCCAAAAAAACTTAGGAGCTTTTTAAAAACGTTTGTAGGTCATCCTCAAAATACTTTCGAACAGTTCTACCTGTCTTCTGCAACTAACGGGCAGAAACAGGAGACGGAACTATTCTATCTCAATCCTGACAATACGCTGATTGAAGCGGCGATGGAAATAAGGAATACGAAGGAACAGATGGAAAATGGACGGGAATCGCCCTTCATCGTACTCACTCATAAAATATTCCTTCCTCACGTGCAATCGACTGTTCCATTTCTCCATCTCCTTTGTATTGAGTAGTGACCACTTGAACTCAACACCTTTGTCCATCTTCTGCAGCATATCATGTTTCTTCTCTCGTCCAACAAACACAAAAGCGAGCATATCAAACAAAATGGTAGCTGATGGGAGTTTGTCACAGATACTGCGGAATAGTTCTCGCACTCTTTCCTCAGGGAAATACATCAGCACTCCCTCAAGGATAATTAGTACAGGCGACTTACTATACGCTCTCACTCTGTTCAACCAATCCTCATCGAATAGGGATTCTGCCAGATAAGTGTTGCGTTCCGTCTCCGTAAGGAAACGGCGGCGCAGATCGACAGCCTCTGGGAGGTCGAGATCGAACCAGTGTGTCACTTCGGGTCGCCCCATCCGCTCATACCGTGCATCCAATCCTGCCCCCAGCTGTATCACCACAGCATCGGGATGCTGGGCAAGGAACTGTCGTGCCTCATTATCTATCAGTTTAGCACGAATGCAGCAGCCTAACTGTGAGAGCTTGGCTTTCTTAAACTTAGAAAAATCATAGTCAATCTGTCCGATGATTTCCTTTGCTTTCTCATCACGCAGCAAGGGATTAGGGCGATCGGACTCTACAGCTTTTGCCCACAACGTGGTAAGCATCGTCTCGGGAATCTCCGTCAGAGTGGATTTAACCTTTTCCATTTGTATTCTATATGAATATCATTTGAGTGATTAGATAACAGGAAGGCTCCTTTTACTTTTACTTATTATTAAGTGAGGAGCCCTCCTTTTTTACTTCTCAAAACTATGAAAGAAGCTCGGGTTGCCCTTTACATTTATAATAGGACCTGCAACTTCTTTCGTATCTGGATTGTAAGTGTAGAAACCTGTAGCCTTTTTATTAGCACTACCGAAGACTATCAAATTCTTATGCTTAGCAACAGCAATACCTTGAGGATTAGAAATCTCCATACCATTGATAAGCGTCATCGTCTTTTGTTTCAAATCTATTACTACAGGTACATTCGTCATGGCAACATAAGGATTCGTCATAGCATTTGCATCAAGACCATTTGAACTAACGTAAGCATAAAGTAAACCATTATGATCATAGCACATCGTTGAGATGTAATCAGCATGATGTGTAGACAAGCCAGCAACCTCTGTCTTATCAAGACGAATCAGGAAGTCTGGATCAATCTCTGTAGAACCATTCTTTATACGAGCAATACCACCATTCAGTCCAGGAACAACACCGAATGAACCAACACAATTAAAGTAGATGTCCTTATTCTCATCCATGAAGATAGAACCTGCATCAATAGGACGAGTAGCAAAGCACATACCCAAAGACTCATTAACAATGTGTTTCTCTACCTTGTCTGTCTTCACATCAATCATAGCAAACTCTATATTATTACGAGTTGCCACATACTGAGCATTCATTTGGTTCAGTCCAACAAAGAGTTTACCATCACGAATAATCATCGCAGCTGGTGCAACCCTCGTATCTGACTGTTTCAGATTATTAAGGTCTATATCAGCAATCTTTGTCATAGTTGTTGGGTTGAATACCATCACAACACCAATACCTTGTAAACTTAGATATGCCTTCTCACTACTTGCCTCTACGATGTTACATGCTGCAGCACCAGCAGGAATAGACAATGCACCTTCTTTCTTCCACGTACCATCGTTCATAATTCTATAACGGTTTATCTCTGCCTTCGTATTACCCATATAATCAGGGAAAGTATAGACATTGCCCGACTCTGTTACAATTGGCGTAGAACCAAAGCCGCAAGGAATACTATTGCTATTATCATAAGTACCAGGCAACAGACTTGGCAATGCCTGTAAATATACATTACCACTATTGCCCTCTGGGTTGGTAATTCCCGTTGCGAAGACAACTCCATGGAAGTCCTTATTACCAGGAGTTGGTTTAGGACCAGGTGTTGGGTCGTCACCATTGTTTCCACAAGCGGTAAACATAGCCATCACAACAATGGCTGAAAGAAATGATTTAAGCTTTTTCATTGTTCTCTTTATTTAATATTAATATTATCTCTATAGACACACAAGATACCCTTTCTTTGTGAATCACACTTTACTCTTTCATATTGCAAAATAAAGTCTTACTGCTTCTTACTTCAAAAGATATCTAACCTTTACTCCTATATATCTTCCTGGCAGAGGACGATTAAATTCTGATACAACACGGCGATTAGTGAGATTCTTTACTTTGAACGTCAGAACCCATTGGTCATTCTTAAAACTATGTTCTATTGCAGCATCCATCGTCAAAGCTGAAGGAATCTTCTTATCTTGATACCGACTTACTTCAAAATCATAGAAATACGTATGCACGTATGAAGCATCAAAGAGGAAACGTGTGTTCTGTTCCTTTCCTCCAAAGAGATTTTCTTTATGGAACTCTGCACCAAAGTTTGCTAACAAATAAGGTACGTTTGGGATACGTTTCATATAAGTGGGATTCTCGACAGTAGTACCAGGAGTTAACTTTCTCACGTCACGAAGGTCTTGATAAGTACCATTCGCATAAAGATAAAGTACTGGACAGACATCTCCTTTAACATCAAGTTCAACACCTCTCGTACGAACACTACCAAAGTTACGATAGCGTGCCATCGTAGGAATCATATCAGGCGTGAACCTTATCATGTCTTTCAACTGATTATAAAATCCATTCAATTCTATCTCAACAAGTCCTCCATCTTGTTTTAAGTGACGATAAAGCATACCAAGATTGACACCAGATGTACGCTCAGGCTTCAAAGCTGGGGATGCAAGGATAGAATATCCATTACCTATCAACTCCTCACTTGTAGGTATTCGCACCTCTGAATTAAAAGAGGCCTTTAGCATCAAATCGTCTGTAAACTTATAACGAAAGGCGTCACTAAAACCAAAATAAGATTTAGACACTTTTACAGGCTCTGGTGCGCGTACCGAATAAACATCTATGCTACGAGAATGAGAAGAGAAAATAAAGTTCTTTAAAGTAAAAGCATTTTGGAAACGACCATCAAAGAGGGTCAGATCGTATGATAAACCCGTTGTTAAGGTTTTCATCTTACTTGGGAAATTTGATTGAAATCCCAAAGCCTTATCCATTAAAGAGTCGTTTGGATGAAGTGAGTTCTGATCAAAGTAAACATTCAGATTGACACCATGATGCTTATCTATGGTATATCCCAAATTAAGCTTTGATGTCAACTCATTTGACCGATTTCTTCCATCTGAAGGGAAGTTATTCTGCTCTCCTCCGTATGGAGAGACTGCTGGCAACTTGTTTCCATCCCAATCATAACGATTTGAAGCCTTATCATTCAAACCATACATACCAATGATATATCCTATATCAAAATCAAAATCGAGACCATCTAAAAAGAAATTCTTACGCTTTAGTGTCAATGCTGTCAATCCACTGACAGAATGGTTATAAGCCTCACGCACATCAAGGTCGATTCCTTGTATTTCCTGACGTGTCTTGAGGAAAATCAGTTCCCACTTCACTTCATCAAACCACCATTTCGTAGCCTTAACAGACATTCCAGCCATAACTTTATTGAACTTATCATGGTCTCTTTCCACAATTCTATTGTCCAAATTAGCCAATGTCATTTTGTAATTGTTCTTTGAAAACGAGAAGGCTCCACCAATACCAAATTGTAAACCAGTTTTATGATTGGTACGTTTAAACACCGTTGATACTTGGTGGGTATTAAACGAACCCAGTTCGTATGAGAAGTCAAAATAAACTGGTGGGTATTCCTTTGTTACCACATTTACTGCTCCACCTAAGGCTGAGCCACCAAACTTATAAGGGACAATACCTTTATAAACCTCAATGCGCTCTATCATATTCGTAGGAATATCGTTTAAGGCAACAAAGTTACTCAATTGCGACATCGGAATTTCATCCACATACATTCCCATACGTTTACCTTCTAAGCCACGAAGTGAGATGCGAGAGGCACTACCTAAACCTCCTGTGTTTCGTACTGTGACACCAACCGTACGCGCAAGTACGTCATTAATATTTGTCGCTGTACCTTGTAACTGACGCTGTCCTATAACGGATATAGGCATAGCCGACTCCTTCAGCTTCCTAATCTCGCTACGTGCTGTCACCATAACTTCTTTCATCTCAACAGTTGTATCACGCTTATTCACCTCTTGTGCATTACCACTAAGCATGAAAAAACTTGAAAAAAGTGTTAGACAAATCGCCTTTCTATATAACGAATAAGTATTATACACCCCTTTGCGGACAAGTATTTTCCTGTTATTATTCATCTAACTTGTAGTTTAAAGACTCGGTGTTACAACGAATAGAGTCTTAAGTAAAAAATATGTATTCAACTATCAAGGCAAAGGTAAAAAATAATAGAATATGATACAATACCTAAAAGTTAGTAAACCAACTCACAGTAAGGCTAAACATATTGTTACCTAATGCTTGATTGGGGTTTAATTGATACTCCGCACCATTGGTGCGGAGCATGAGCACCATATGTGCTAAGCATCAGCACAACACATAAAGATGCTTTATAAGGATCATTGTAACGGATGGTAAGACACAAATAAATCATTAACACGGACAATGTTTACCAGACAGTACGCATTAAAAACAGAGCGTCTTGCTAATTACCTGCAAAAGAAAGGGGGAAAGACGAGAACACTTTCCCGTACTTTCCCCTATAAAATAAAACTTAATGGTCTTTTGAATTAATCTCCGTAGCCTGGAGTCTGTTTCAGCTCTGCATTGGTTGACTTCGTTGTTTCATCAATAGGCCACAACAAGCGGTTGGCACTTACTGTTGAGTACTTTGTAGCCTTATCAACCAAACGAATATCATGCCAACGCTTTCCTTCAAACAAGAATTCGCGCATACGCTCCTTAAGAATTGCTTCTATAGGATCCTCATCACCACCAACAAATGGGTTATCAGTATAGAACGTGGTCAGCGTAGCACTACCTCCCGTACTAACATCATTTGGATATTGTACCTCAGCATGTGCATTAAAGTAGGTAGCACCATAAGCACGACGACGAACTTGATTGATTTCTGTTGATGGATCCTGACCTAAGAAGACCTTAGCCTCAGCGATACCAAGCAGACACTCTGCATAACGATAGATAGGTTGATCATCGTACCAAGATGTAGCAGAACTACCAGCAATCAATGTTCCGTGGAACTTATTACAGATATTACCAACGTAGGAACCATCTGAAGCCTGATAAACATCAGCCAAAGAAGCCTTCTTACGTTTATCATTATCATTTGTATAGAGCTTCGTCCACAAACGTTTATCAAGTGGGAAACGCATTACACCACTACCTAAACGCAAGTTCAAATTATGAGACTCACTGAACTGAATTGCCTGTCCAGCATCGTTATGCAGACGATAAGCACCTACATTCTGCTTGTTCATTACGAGTGAAGTGTAAAGTCCACCCCACAAAGAAGTTTCATTCTCTCGATTATGGAGTGCATAGATAATCTCTTTATTCTCCTTGTTATCATATGCAAAGACATCTTCAAAGTTGTCAAGCAAACTTACATCGGCATTATTCTGAACCCCTTGATAAGCTGCAAGAGCCGTCTGGTAGTCAGCAGTACCACCGCCCATCTGCTTTCCACTCCACAGATAAACCTCACCCTTGAGCATCTTGGTTGCAGCAAGCGACCAATAAGTACGACCATTAGTAAACTTATAATTGTTATTATAAGCTGTCTCAGAAGCTGTAATATCAGCCTTTATCTGCTTCATCACATCAGCTGCTGCGTCCTGCTTACGAGCAACCTTACTCAAGTCAATGGTCTTTCCCTCCGTATGTTGTAAGTAAACAATCACGTCACCATAGGTACGAAGCAACTGAAAGTACAAGAAAGCTCGCATGCCATAAGCACCACCAAGATAGTTGGTTTTCTCTGCTTCGGTAAGATAGCCAGCTTCATTCACCTTATCTATCATCAGATTAATCTGATTGATACCAGTATAAAGCCCTCCGTAGTTGCCTACCACAGCACTACTCTTCTCAAGGGTGTTATTCCACAAGCGTTCGTAGCCTTGTGGAGCCTCACCACTAAAAGAGGTTCCACTATAGATATTACTTCGCATCTCACCCCAGACTATATACTTATCAGCATAGCTTCGCATCCAAGAACTCAGTCCTTGATTGAAAGCTTGTACTTGATCAGAATTCTTCCAGTAGTTCGCATCGGTAATAGTACTAACTGGCTCAATGTCCATACAGCCTGTCAGCGAGAGGCTGAGAGCTGCAGCAGTTATATAGAATAGTAACTTTTTCATTGTAAGTAACATTGCTTAATTAAAATGTAACGTTTAATCCAAAGATAAGTGTGCGAGGAGTTGGATAACGACCGTAGTCATATCCCTCCAAGATGGCTTCAGGAGAAGCACCGTCATAAGGGGTAAGATAGAAGAGGTTCTGTCCTGTCACATAAACATTGGCATTCGCCATCTTCATTGCCTTAATCCATGTTCTTGGTAGAGTATAACTCAATGTTATCTCACGCAAAGCCATGTAACCAGCCTTCTCAAAGAACTTAGAGCCTTCACGCCAGATGTTCTGCTTATTCAACTGATCAGCATAACTGAATGCTGGATAGCTGGCACCTGGATTGGTCTCTGTCCACATATCCTTTACATTATCAATGAGATTGAACTGTCCTTGAAATTGTCCCATGGAACGAGCCTTGAGGTCATTGTAGATTGTATGACCTAAAGCATAATCAAAGCGAGCAAATAATGAGAGGTTCTTATAGCTTAACGTACTTGTCCAACCACCTGTTACCGTTGGTCTTGAGTTACCCAATACCTTGCGGTCGAGCGAGTTGATAATACCATCTTCATTGATATCCTCCCAGCAAACATCACCAGGTTCAATAGCCTTCCAGCCTGTTGAGTTCTTATAAAGTACGCCTGTCTGTGGGTTTATCTCATCAGCAAGACCAGGACCGTACAACTTTGCAATGTTATCAATACGCTTGTTAGCATTTGCCTTTACATCATCCCAATCTCTAAAGATGTGATCTTGGCTGTAACCATAGAGTTCTCCAAGTGTTCCACCCTCACGATAACCACCAATCCACTTAGTAGGAGTCTTGCCATCAGCGCCAACCTTGCCCGCAGCAACCTCTACTCCTTGAAGTTGATTGAATGGACGGTCGCTCTTAGGAAGCTGAATAATCGTGTTCTTTACGGTTGAGAGATTGAAAGAGAGATCCCAACGGAAACTGTTCTTCAGGTGAATAGGAGTAGCACGCACCTCCATTTCAAATCCTTGATTACGCAACTTACCCAAGTTTGTTTGGATAGAAGAGAAACCTAAGTAGGAAGGAAGACTCACGCTCTGAAGCAGATTACTCGTATTACGAACGTAGTAATCGAGAATCAATGACAAACGATTTTTAAAGAAGCCAAGGTCAAGACCAGCCTCAAACGTGTGACTCTGCTCCCACTTTAAGGCTGTATTCACAAGCGAACGATCGTAGAAAGCTGTGTTACCATGATAGTTTGTAAGTTGGTCATAGATTCCATAGATATAGAAATCACCAATACCACTCACATTACCATTGCTACCATAACTGATACGAGGCTTGATATTGCTAACAAAGTTCGACAACTTAGACTCCTTCCAGAAGTCTTCTTCCATCATGTTCCAACCCAAAGAGATACCAGGGAAGAAACCCCAACGGTTATCTTTTAGCTTAGAGTTACCATCATAGCGGAAAGTAAAGCTGAGCAAATACTTCTGTTTGTAATCATAATTGAAGCGTCCGAAGAGAGACTCGATACGATTACCAGACTTCTCAGACTTTGGATTACTATCCTTATCAGCACCAGCATTGAGTGTAGGGATATCATCTGTAGGTGAATTCTTTGTAGAAGCATTCATCCAGAAGTAGTTATAATCATAATACTCCGCACCCAACATGAAGTCGACATTATGATGCTCAGCAAACGTATCAAAGTAATTCAATATCGTATTAAGCTGTATCTGTGTATCCTTCATCATATAAGCATATGCACGACGTGTCGTATTGATGCTATTTGGATTGCTCTGTGTGTAATAAGCTTTATTGAAGCTTTCATTCTGATTCAGCACATGATAAATAGAACCATTAGCCGACATCTTCAGATGCTTAGGTATCAATGTCAAGTCAAAACCTATGTTGAAGGTTTCTGAACGTGAACCATTCTCCATCGTGAGTTTATCATTCCAATACATATAGTTACCATCTGAACTACTCCAACCCGGTGCTGGAGAACCGTCAGCAAGGTAAGGATTCCATGTTGGACGCTGTGAACGAGTACGATAGAATAAAGAACTCCATGAGCCGAAATAGCTATCAGGCTTCGTAAACCATGTGTACTGCGCACCAGCACGTACCTTCAGCCAAGGCTTTATTTGATAATCACCCTTCACACTACCAGTGAAACGACGGAAAGAAGTATTGCGTACGACACCGTTTTCATTATAGTAACCTAATGAAGCTACAAAAGAACCCATATTATTACCACCGCTAAAGCTCAGATAATGGTCTTGTGTAAGGGTTTGATTATGGTAGATTGCATCTTCTAAAAGACCTCCATAATCCTTAAAAATAAGCTTTGCACCATTCGTGGCACCATAGTAAGGGTCATCCATTACCTCCCATCCTTCTTCAGTTAGCAGTCTTTGGTGCTCAGGATTGGTTGCATCGTAATACATAACATCCGTACGTGGAGTGTAATCAGTATATCCACGACCAGAATAACCATTCTGTGCATCGACATTAGCAGCCCTTCCGTGTCCTTCCATTGCGTCAGCATAACGCTTGAAGCCCATTCGGTTATAGTAAAGATAGTTACGGGCATTCATGAACTTATAGTCATCACGCTTGAAGTTGGCACCCACTTTCAAACGATAATTAATGCTGGAAGTTCCTGCTTGAGCACGCTTTGTTGTAACAAGGATTACACCACCATTTGCCCTCGCACCATAAATTGCAGTTGATGCCGCATCCTTCAAGACTTCAATAGACTCGATATCAGATGGGTTAATCTCTGACAAAGTACGTTCAACACCATCAACGATAATCAATGCAGGAGCACTTCCTGTGATAGAAGCACCACCACGCAAGGTGATAGAAGGCGCCGTACCAGGCTGACCAGAGCTATTGACAACCTGAAGACCTGTCACACTACCCTGCAACGCACTACCGACATTTGAGAAAGCTGCCGCATCTAATACCTTATTATCCATCTTAGAGATAGCTGTTGTCAACGTAGCACGCTTCTGTTGACCACCATAACCTGTCACGATAAGTTCGTTGAGAGCATGCTGTTCCTCCTTTAACGTCACTTTAATTTCCTGACCATCCCATTTCACCTCCTTGGTGTCCATACCAATGTAGCTAATAACAATAATACTACCAGGAGGAATGTTTGATAAAGAGAAGCGACCGTCTAAATCAGTAACAGCTCCATTACTTGTACCTTTCACTTGAACAGTGGCACCAATGATAGGCTCTCCTTGTTCGTCAAGAATAATACCCGTGCATTTCCCTGATTGCTGTACGCTTTGAACAGGCAGTTTTGACACTGCAAATCCATGCGTTGGCATCAAGAATGATACACCCATGCATAACGTAAAACCGATTGGCTTGATGTGTAAAATCATGCGCATCTAAATTTTAATAGTAAAGATTGTTTAGTTCCTCCGCAAACTGTTGACAAAGAGTATCATGCCTACAGTAGCACGAAAGGATATAAAATTATTAAATAATATCTTTGAGTTGGATACCTGCAATACAGACAGAAAGTCATGTAAGCTGTATTTTGATAAGCTGATAGTGGCTACAGGGCTTAAAGCGTCTCCAAAACTTGGAAGTGACGGCTCGTTTTTACCTGTACTTGATAAGCTTCATATAGAGTATAGGGTTCCTTTACCTGCACTTTGCGGTATTAAACTTGACAATAAAAAATTTTTCAAAATGACTTCAGGAGTCAGGGCAAAGGGTAAAATAGCTGTATATATTGATGATAAGAAAACAGCAGGTAACTTTGGAGAATTGCAGTTTGCCGACAGCGGTATCTCAGGGATACCGGCTTTTCAAGTGAGCAGATATGTCAGTATTGCACTGTATGAAAATAGAAGTGTAAATATAAGACTTGATATGTTTTCACATCTTGGGGATATAGAAAATCTGCTAAACAGTAGAAAAAATATATTATCCTTTGTAACAATGGGGGATTTAGGTA
>ERZ772977.1285-NODE-1285-length-13068-cov-2.824253_pt1 | contig 13068 bp, 19 predicted proteins | sample MGYA00511131_ERZ772977 | MGnify/ENA primary metagenome ERZ772977 (study PRJEB29015, sample SAMEA2737935) | human oral metagenome | biome: human oral; feature: human-associated habitat; material: dental | place: China | collected 2151 ...
TATAATATATTACAAAATACAAGAGAGTATAGAACTCGAAAAAAAAGTTTTGGTACTTTTTTGCAAAAGATGCGTACAGCTGCTCAGAAATCGCGCCAAATCAACAAAAAAGCTGTACGCATCTCTGTGCACATCAAAAATCGATGCGTACAGCTAAATCAGAAATCGCATTAAATCAACAAAAAAGCTGTACGCATCTTTTTTACCACTTGTGCACACAAGTACACATACGCACAGCTTGAAAATTGTTGTTTCTTAAACATTTCTTAAACAATTTATGAAATTCTTAAACATTTTAGACATTAAATATGTTTCTACTATTATATTACAAAATTAGTTTCGAGCTACAAGCTAGTAATCCGTAGTGTAAACATTTATTTATACAATGACATGTAATCATATTTTACAACATTAGAATCGCTACAACACGTCTTAAATCGCAAATATGAGCGTCGTATTATATCTTCTCTTTCGACAAGAATCGTCATCGCTTCTAAAACGCTCTCAGAAGCTTAAAAACGACGTCTAAGAGCGTTTTACACATTCTTGGAATAAATATACGTCCAATACTTAAAATCGCTAGAAAGTGTCTTAAATCGCAAAATAGAGAACATACGTTTTTGGCAATCACGTCTATACATGATGTTCGCACTCATGGTATAATAGTAGTATGGAATTTAAAGATTATAGAACACAAACATATCTTATCGACATGAGTGATGAAGTCTATGAGATGTGCTTAGCAAGTAAGTCGTTATACAATCAAGCATTGCATTTACTGCGACAACACTTCTTTGAAACCGACAAAACGCTTAGCATTTCTACTTTAGATAAGTTGGTGAAAAAGACCAATGAGTTTCATTATAGAAAACTTTATGTGCAATCCGCACAAGCAACAATCATCAATTGTCGGATGAATATCGTGAGATACTTTAAAGCGATGAAAACATTTTACGAAAATTGGGATGCTTCACAGAAACTACCACAGTTTCCAACGTATCTTGGAAATCAAGATTTATATGATGTGATTCTCACAAATCAATTAATCAAACTTGTAGGTGATGAAGTATACTTCTCGAAACGACTGGGATTACCACCGTTGAAGTTGAAACATGTAGATGGAAAACTACTCGAAGTACGATTGAAACCATTAAGTTTACACGAGCACTCTTCTCGTAAGCGTATGCTGGAAGCACAAGTAGTGTTCCTAAAAGAGATGGATATCGATTTTCTAGAAAATGGAAACGTAGCTGGTATCGATTTGGGTCTACATAATATTGTTACACTCGTTTCTACAAGTGCATCTCCGATTTTGATTTCAGGTGATAAGATGATTCGTTACCAACATCGATTCAATCATAAACTATCTCGTATCCGTGAAAATGGAGGTACAGATTCGATACGAGCACACAAGTTGTTTTATAAACGAAAACAGTTTATGACTAATGAATTGCATAAAATTACGAAAACAGTGATTACTTATTGTTTGGAAAATGATATTTCTATACTTGTCATCGGTCGGAATAAAACATTAAAAAATGATACTTATCATCGTATTTTTAAACAACTACCAATTCATCGAATCGTAGAAATATTGGACTATAAGACAAAAGAATATGGAATAATACTTCATGTCACCGAGGAGTCTCATACAAGTGGAACATCGTTTTTGGATGATGAGTTACCGACATCGACATATTATGATAAAAGTCGACGAAAACATCGTGGATGTTTCATTTCGAATGACGGAATTCGTATCAATGCTGACGTGAATGCTGCTTTTCAGATTATTCGAAAAGTTTTTCCAGATGTTCAGTTTGACATGCAAACAAAAGTTCGTAGCTTGAACCCTAAACTATTGAAAATTTAGCTTCATATTTGGTATAATAAAAAAATACTATTAAATAGATGAGGTGAAAATTATGGGAATAAATCAACTGAAAACAAAAGCGAAAGACCCAACAGATTGCTTGTTTGGTGTCCAATTAGACGGAACACCATTTCATTTTCCAATCTCTGCTGGACCGCACTGGTTAGTATGTGGACAGTCTGGGTCTGGTAAATCTGTAATGCTCAATGGAATGTTGATTTCGATGATATATCATTCAACGCCAGAAGAATTGAATATTATTTGGGTAAATTAGTTATTTACAAGCAGAAGCTTCGACAAACTGAAAAGCCCCACGTATCGAAAGGTGCGTGTCATTACAAGAGTTAAACCGAAGAATACGACCTAAAAGTCTTGACACCACAACGTAGTCGGAAACGACAAGCGTGATGGTCACGAAAGTAGAAAAAACGTCAAGAATGTTGATACGGATTAGTAGTGTACACCAACATGAATGTCCGTAAAGCTGAAATAAAATCCACTCAGTGCTGATTGATTAAAATAGTGAACTTTCAGAAACGGTGACGCTAAGTCAACAATGTATTTCATACATGAAAGGGTCTGTTTCGGTAGCAAATCTCTAACGATTTAACGAAATCCATGAGATAGCTCCAACGACTATCCGTTGAAGACGGAGTACATCACAAGCGAATGGTGATGGAAAAATACTTGGGTTTTCAAAATCATTAAGGTGTTTGATTTTGAAGATTTAACACATAGTCTACGCACGTCCAGTAATAGGAGTGACTTAGAATGAACTAAGCTATTAAGAGTTGCGTCTTAATGGAAATTGTCGAAAATTGAATATTTTTAGAACGGTGGACCCGAAGAAAGTTGAAGCGACCGCTTATATTGGACTACCATATTGTCCATTAGACCCGATTACGGAGATGGATGATGCATATGCATGTCTACTATATTATACGGAACTCATGGATGATAGATACCGTAGATTCGCACAAACTGGAGTGAAGAATTTACCAGAATTTAATGACTGGGTGGAAAGCAATCCAGATAAAGCAAGTGCACTTGGTTATGCTAAAGAACCATACATTGTATTTGTAATCGACGAATTTGCAGATATGAAAGATACAGTTGGTTCAGACGTAGAGTTACCAATCAAACGTCTTGGACAGAAAGCTCGTGCTGCAGGTATTCACTTAGTGATTGCAACACAACGTCCATCGGTAGATGTTATTTCATCTATCATCACAGCGAACGTACCATCTCGTGTTGGAATGCGTACAACAAATGCTGCGAACTCAAATATCATTATCCAACAAGACGGATGTGAGAAATTGACGATTGGACAAGCTTACATTAAGACAAATGACGGGATGACACGTGTGACTGGACCGTATATTAGCAACGATGAAATTGCTAATATTTTCAAATCATTGCGTGATAAATACGAAAGACCAGAACCAGTTGACTATAAGAGTTATCTTGTAGAAAACGGCATCATGGACTGGGATACTGAGGATGGAAACATGGATAAACCACCAATGGAACGTAAATTGAAGAAAAAACGCTCACGTGGTGGGTTTGGATTCTAACAGATAGGAATGAATGTAAATGATACTTAAAAATTGGATTAAAAAACATGGAAGGAATGCATTTAGTGTGATACTTGGATTGATAGCGATTGTTTGCTTATCAATACCATATATACAAACATTTATTATTTCGAATAATCAAATTGTGGCTATTGAGAAGTTTAATGAAATAACTGTTGATGATATCCGTAAAAATGTGGAAGAAAAACAAGAAGATGTGACATTTGATTACAGTCAAGTGAGAAGTTTGACGCCCGAAGATGTGACAAAGCAAGCACTAAATGGAATCAAAGCATATCACTTAGGATTGATTTCAATTCCAGATTTGGACATGTTACTTCCAATTTATAAGGGTATCAGCAATGAAATTTTATTCTACGGAGCTGGGACTTTAAAACCAGAGCAACGAATGGGTGAGAATAATTATGTTCTTGCTAGTCATAATTATGAGTATGAACCGAAATTGTTGTTCACACCGTTACTTCGTTCTAAAGTCGGAATGAAAGTATACTTAACTGACAAGGATAAAGTATACATCTATCAAATTAGTGAAATTAAGAAAGTGAATCCAGAAGATGTGTGGGTCGTTGATGACCGTGGAAAAGATGAATTAACACTGATTACGTGTGATGATATTCTAGGTTCACACCGTTTCATTTACAGTTGTGACTTAGTGGAAGTTAAATCGGTAGATGATGTTGGAGATTCTGAAATGAATCGAATTTTTAATGGTACGATAAGTAACGTTGAAGCACAAGGTAAATTATAGAAATTTTAAGGAGTGGTTGCATGATACATTGGATTGGCAAAACTACTGGTGGCGTTGTTATTTATGAAACAGATGCTGAGAATGCAGCATTGTTACTTGAGGAGTTAATCGATGAAGGAATCATCTCACCTTATTGGGAAGTTGGTTCGCAGTTGGGATATTGGTTATCTCAAGCAAACGAAGAATTTGGATTGGTTTATGCAAGAGCGAGTGTTGATGAATTGAAGCGTTTCAACTATCGAGAACTACTACAATCACTGAAACAAAGTGAGATTTTAAGCATTATTCAAAAATGTAACGAACAAGCGCATGAGCAAGAATTCACGTATAAATAATTTGAATTCGAGAATGGTTCATAGTTGATTATTTATTGAAATAATTGTAAAATAAGGTGAATGAGTATTGAAGCTTGTTCACCTTATTTTTGTGTAAACTTTAAGGGATAAATTACAGTTCAAGGGAAAGGTGATTTAGGTGGGATACAACGTAGTTGATTTGGATTCAAAATTAAAAGAATTACATAGTCGGGTCGTCGAAGACCTTGAGAGTCAGATATGTGACATCGATAATTTCAAATTCATACCGATAGTTGGAGAGATGGTGGAATCATCAGTACGTGAGATGTTGACTAGTGATGATGTTTTCTTATCATATCGACGAGATTCTGATAATTTGAACGTTCGTGATTCTAATGATAGGTCTAGAAGCGTGATTATTTATATTGAACCAAGAGGTCGAAATTACTGGATTGCAGGTGATTCTGTGAATTTGAGAATTGGAGTTCTAGTAAGAAACCGTTTAATCGGATATAAAGTTACAAGAAAATATAATTTTTCAGTTAAAATTAAAGATTGAGGAGAAATTAATTATGACAAAATTAAATTTATTAGATAAAGAATTGATGCGAAAAGATGTACAATCTGTGATGGATGAATTAGCTGAAAAGGTGCTGATTAGCGAGTTTGCTCAATTCATCACAAGTGAGTTATTGGTAAATAGTTTCACGGAAGAGTTGGTGGAATCATTAGAAGATGGTAGAGCTGACTTTTGTGCTAAAGCATCGAAAGTGGGTCGTCGAGTTGAACTATGGGTGTATCGTGATGGTAATGATTTTGATTTTGACGGAGCTGGAAATATGATTCAAAACTTTGTGATTCGTGCTATGGCTGAGACACCAAATGCTGATAATCGGGAGTACGCTAGTAAAACAGTTGATATTGTGTTTACGGAAGAACGGGAGTGACGTCATGGATGAAATGAGATATAGATTTGCAGCTAATGATAAAAATTTACTTTGGCGTAGATTTAAAGCAATCTTAGTAGATTGGTCGGATGAAATTGAAAATCCATCTGTGGATTGGTGCTTGCGTGATAAGAATTTAGTACTCATTTCTGAAAAGCTGTCAAGTGTATTCAACGACATGGTTTATTTTGAAGACGACAGTGAGCACGTTGGTGTTGAATTTAGTCCATTTTTGAAATTAAGCGTGGATTTTTCAGTTTTAGAGCTAGTCGACCGTCGTGGTGAGGATGAACTCTCAGATTGTAAGGTCGAACTAACATTTAATTTTAATGACTTAAATCATGAGATAACTTATCAACTGGTTAAAACAATTACGGTCAAATTGAAAAAAGTAAAAGCTGGTTATCGATAAGACGATTAAATAATCATATAAAGAAATTAGGTGATATTGTGGATAAAAAATATGATGTGTTAGATGTTAATGATTTAGTGGATGAAATTTATGGTTACTTATCCGAATTCGGAGGGTCTACAAATGAGGACTATTTGGTGAGTTATCTATTACATAGTGACCTTGAAACTGAAATTGCAACGTCAATTCGAGATGTCATTTCAACAATTGATTATTACAATCAAGTTGATAAGTTCGACGATGGTGATGGAATTGAGTTAGTGGTGATAATATCTAGAGATGAATTCAATCTAATTGAAGCAGATGAAGATGGTTCGATGTCAATCGGTGTTCGGTTGGAGTTTGATTTAAGAGATACTAACATCGAGGATATTGAATGTGATGCTCGTTATGATTTTAGAGTATTAATCAAAGAGGTGTTACAATGAGTGAGTTTTTATTAGATATAAGAAAATCACAACCGATTTTGGAGAACTTCTTGCTAGAGTTTACAAAAGATATTCCAAAATCTAACGTTTTGTTCAGTAAATATAATGACAAGGAACTTCAAGTTAAATTGGTTAACGTAATAGAAGATACGATTAATACAGATAGACAAATATGGTATGAAGACACTATGGAAAGTGATGATTTGTTTGGAAACTACGAGTGGATTGTAACATGTGAGAAGATGAATCGTGGTGTTTTTAGAGATAAAGATGAGGTTAACTTTATGATACTATTGAAATCAACACTTCGTAGTGTGGACAATGTTGAACAGTATTCACATGAAGACCGAACTTTCATATATTGCAGATGTATTTAATATTAATTGAAATAGAAAGGATTGATGAATATGAAGGAAAATTTAGTATACGAATTAAACGAGGTAATGCGAGAATTGAGCGTGAATGGTCAAACAATTAATACAGTTCGACACTCGTTGGATAATAAGTTAGCAGATGGTATTAATGAGCTATTTGGTGACTACACTAAAGCTGAGGAATTACGAGAAAAATTAATTCATTTTAGTAGGTTACACAGTGAGATTTATCACATTGCGGAAGAACTTCAAAAGGAGATTATCAAGCATGGATAATCGCAAACAACTAGACGATGTTGAATTGATAGTTAAATTGACAGAAATTGCTGTTAATATCAAACAACTTATACCGCAACAGTGGTCTTTGTGGGGCGAACATGGTTCTGTGAATATTGACATTGAGTGTTTGACTAATGGATTATTTGATATTGTAAAAACATTGATTGACGATTGCGTGGACGATGATTGGTTTACTGTAATAGCAGGCGATTCCGTTTTGATGGAAATTCATGCTGTTTGGGGAGTGGAAGCGTTGGATTTTCAATTCAATAGCTATGATGTAACTTACGATGGCTCTAGTGTATACCACGCTGGAATTAATCAACACTATACAATTCGAAAATCAGACATTTGTAAATAATCAACGAAGGTGGTAATTTATGACTAAATTTATTTTAGAAAAGAGCAATGCTCGTGAGAAAACAATTGAGATTTTGGATAAATACTGTGAGAACTTTGAAGGTTGGAATCCAGAATTAATGGACTTCGTTAGAAGCGAAGAAATATTGAACGAAATTATGGACGCTGTTGACGAAGGATTAGATAATTTGAATACTAGAGTGACGTTTAATATTGCATCTAGTGATTTTGATGTAGATGTTGAAGTCACGATTTTCGATGTTGTTGGTAGCTCATATGCGAAACAAGTACCAAATCCAGAGTACTCTCGATTAATTAAATTTTATGTATACGCTCAGGATTTTGGTAGCGATGACGACTGTACGATTTGCGACGATGTGTATTACAGAATTGACATGTTGAGAGGAGAGTGACATCCGTATGGCTATTAAATATAAAATTGACAATGACGATTTATATAGACAATACGCTCGATTGACCTTGGACTATGTTCAAAATATTCGTGACAATGATATTGGTTTTTATAGTGATGGATTATCGTACGCAGCTACAATCAAGGTCGATGTTTTAGACGACGAGCACACATATGAGATTTTGAGAGACTTTACTGAAATCTTTATTAATCGCAATATTGAAGAGACATCTTGTTATTATGATTGCGGTATGTTTAATGTGGAGATTACACTATCACACAATTACGAGAACTTAGGTGAGGTTCTAGATTCAATTGATAGTGCTCTTGTTAAATACGATTTCAAAATCAAGGATTGCTATGGTCATTTGTTCACTTATTCATCCGTATTCAACGTTAGAATCAAGAAATAATTGATTGTAACATGAACGTAACATTGAAATTGTCGCTTATCACTTGACTCCACAAACTATGTATGCTATGCTAGATGGACGAGGTGATATGATGAAATTAAAAAGAATAAGTCTATGTAGCATGGTTCTGATGGGGATTTTGTCCACGAATGTTGTACATGGACAAGAGGACGTTATTTTAGAAGATAGTACAATTGAAGTAGTGTCTATTTATAAAACATCGGAAGCTACAAGTGTGAAACAATTGAAAGAAGATTTGAAAGAAGCTTCTAATTATTACAAAGGACTAGTGGAGAAACGAGACAAAATTCAGCAAAAATTAGATGAATTGGCTTCGCATACCGAAGATTCTTCGGTAAAACCAACAACTATTAATATTGGAAGTGTGACAGGGACTGTAAGTTCAATGCCATTAGTGTATAATTCCACTACTAATAATAGTACTAAACTTAATAAGTCAACTGATGTTAATGATTTAAAAAGACAATTGGATGTTGCTAATTCGGACATTGATGATGCTAAAGATGTTTATGTAAACGTACTCTCAAGATATGGTAAAGTGATGGAGAGCATTACGGATGATGATGTGAAGTCAATTGTGAGCGAAAATCAAGAATTTGACAAAGATGATTTCACTAAGACTTTCACAAGTTTAGTAGAAAAGTCTAGGGAAGCTAAGAGAATTGCTGACGAAAAAGCAAAGAAGGAAGCAGAAGAAAAAGCTAAAAAAGAAGCTGCTGAGCAAGCTAAGAAAGAAGAAGCTGCTAAAGAAGCAGCTCGTAATCGTCAAATCACAACTGTGGATTTCGCTCCGATTGACCCGAATTTCGTAGCAGCAATCAATGGTGGTGCTTGGGGGAATTGCACTTACTACGTTTACAATCGTGTTGCTCAATTAGGTAAACCGATTCCGTCTCCATCAATGGGTCACGCATACATGTGGTCTAATAGTGCTCGAATCATGGGATATAGTGTATCTCGTACACCGAAAACTGGAACAATTGCTGTATTTAGTCAAGGTGTAGCTGGTTCAGACCCAACTTACGGTCACGTATCATTCGTTGAAAAAGTATTTTCAGATGGTTCTGTCTTGGTGTCAGAAATGAATGTACAAGGTTTAAATGTTATTTCTACACGTATTATTAGTGCTAGTGATGCACAATTAACAGAGTTTATCGATGTAGGTTTATAATACTAAGAAAGTAGGTAAATTCATATGGTAAATAGAGCTAGTGTAAGGATGCTAGAATCTGAATTAGAGAACGCATTATCTGAGTATGTTCGTGAAGTGCATTTATACTCCGGAGACACAATCATGTGTCGTCCAATCGTTGACGGTTATGTTCAACCAAATGTACAATTACTGATTCAATTGAGAGCTGTTAGAATACCATCCGTGGAATTGAATGATTTAGTAGTGGAATTTGAAATTAGATGTAATATTGTAAATAAGAGTGATTTAATTGATGCTTTGGGCGGAGAGTCTAAATGTGAGAGATTATTTAGTGAAATAGAAAGTACGGTTATTCGTAGTAAAGTACAATTTAGTAATGAAGTTATAGTTGAAGAAATCATTAATCTTGGGGGTGAACAGTATGTACGTCGACGTTAGACGAGCTGCTAAATTATCTGTATATGTTAGTGACTTACAAAAGAAATTAGCTGATTATATGAAAGATGTTCACATTGAAGATGATTTCATTTGTGGATATTGGACGGACAAATATGCTCAACCAGACGATGTCGAGATTGTTCTAGACGCTTCTGTGAAGGATGTTGAGATTTCGGATTTGAATGTAACTTACATCATCACGTTCAAAGTGGTGAATAAGCACGACAATGATGAGCTTCTAGACGAAGCTAGTTTAGAACGACTGAAAGATACATTTGCTTTCATCGAGAACTTGAAATTCAGATATGAGATTGCAATGTATCATTCAGTTAATTACGAGTAGGAGTGAAATTTATGGGATATAGTGATATGAAATTACCAGTTAGTTTAGATTCCATCAAGGAAGACTTGCGACTACACGTTACAAACATTCAAAAGACTGGAACTGAGACGTTCATTGGTAATTGGATTCATGATGAAAAAATTTATGATAATGTAGTTATACCATTCAAATTAGTTTTCTTGTATGAGGGAGCTAATGGTGGAACTGGTGACGCAGAACTTAAATATACTATTTATTATGATGTAGATAATTCGAGTACACTCATTTCGTCTCTATCAAATGTACTTGACGAGGATGAACTTTTATCTCTAAAAAGTGACATATTACTATTGGAGTCTTACAACCATGTAGAAGGCGTTACATTCTATGATTTAGAAATTATTTAGAAAGTGAAGTGACGATTATGTTAAAATCAAGTTCAAGTGTAGCAGTTGATTTAGAAGCTGTGAAACAACAATTAGGATTTTGCTTGGAGAACATCTCAATGTCAGATGTGGACTCAGTTTATGGATTTTATCGTTATGATTATAAAGGGTATGAACCAATTAGGGTCAATATTCAAGTCAAAGTTCATAGTGTTGAGATTGACACTGCATCTAATTCAATCGAAACAATAATTGCGTTAGATGTTACAAACAAAGAAGACATCTATTTCAAAGCAAATGTGAGCGAAGACTTGCGTAGTTGCATTCGTCGAGATGTAGAACGAATTGAGTACGTTTTAATGTCAAATTATATCAACTTAGATGGGGTGCAATTAGTACCTTAACGATTTGGGAGGAAAGTATGTTAGAGTCTAAAGGACAACCAAAATTTAAAAAGATTCTCGGATTTATCGGCAAATGGTTCAAGCGATTACTGATTTTTACAGTAGTCGCTTTTGGCATAGCTGGGTTAGTTGGATTGGGTTATGTATATAATACATTGCAATCTGTACCAAAAGTGGACGTTACTAAATTTGAGATTAAAGGAAATTCAAACATGTACGCAAGTGATGGAAGTTTAATCTGGTCGGACACCGAACGACGACGAGATTACATTCAGTATAAGGATATTCCGAAAGATTATGTCAACTTACTGACAGCAGTTGAGGATAATGATTACTTTGAACATGGTGGTTTTTCAATTAAAGGTACACTTAATGCGTTTTGGTCTGTGGTCAAGGAAAAGGTATTCAAGAGTGGTAACTCACGTGGTGGGTCGACGCTAACGCAACAATTAATCAAAAACCAAGTGTTTTCACAGGACGTTAAAGACCGCACAATCACACGTAAGATTAAAGAAATGTGGTTAGCGTCTCAATTGGAGGTAAATTATTCAAAAGAACAGATTTTCGAGTGGTATGTAAATAGTATTGAATTAGGTGAGCGTTCGTTCGGTGCAAATACAATTTCATTGACATATTTTGGAAAACCAATTTCTGAATTAAACACTGGAAGCGATGATGACTTGTCGAAACTTGCAATTATAGCAGGACTAGGACAAGCACCATCTACGTATAACTTATACGATAATCCCGAAGCTGTGGATGAGCGTAGATATGAAGTGTTATTGTCAGCTGTAAAACATGGTAAAATGACACAAGAGCAAATGGATAGAATTAATAAAATTCCAGTGACTGATGGGTTGAAAGAACGCTTCTGGCGTGATGAAGTGGTGTTAGAGTCAATGACCAAATACTCGGCTCATATTACAGCAGCATTAAAACAAGTAAAACAGTTGGGATATGATATCGAAAAAACACCATTGCAAATTTATACTACGTTAGATAAAGATGCAACTGATAAACTTCAATCTATTGTGGACAACGCACCAGATTTACGAACAGATGAGCAACAAGTTGCAGCTACAGTAATTGATAATGAAACTGGACATGTTATTGCACAAGTGGGTGGTCGTTATCAAAATGAACCAATGAGTTTAAATCGTGCGATTCAACAAAATCGTTCAACTGGTTCATCTATCAAACCATTATTGGATTATGCACCAGCAATCGAATATCTTGGATATGGTACACAAACAAAAATTTCTGGTGCAGCTTACCAATATCCGGGTACTAATTCTGTAGCATATAACTATGGTGGTTCTGTTTATGGAATGACGGATATACAAACAGCATTGAGATTATCTTTAAATACAACTGCTAATAGATTGTTGGATGAGCACATTGGTTCAAGATTAGCTAAAAAATTCATGTCAAAAATGAAAGATTTAGATGTGAAAGACTCATATGCTGGGTCAGATGCACTAGGATTAGATATGTCAACTGCTGATTTAGCAAGCGGTTATGCTGCACTTGCACGATACGGTTCGTATCAACAAGCACAATATATAACTGCTCTTGGATTTAGCGATGGTTCTAAAAAAGAGATTAAGTTTGAACGAACTCAAGCAATGTTACCATCAACTGCTTACATCTTACTAAAAATTCTGGAAGGTGTACCAAAATACTCAGCACAAGGAGCTGAGATTCCAGAAATGGCGGTAGCAATGAAGACGGGTACAGTTGCTTATGCAAAATGGATGCTAGACCATGCAGCTTCGGATGTTTGGATTGCAGCAACCACGAAGTCTATTACAACTGCAATTTGGTCAGGGTATGATGTTCCAGAAGAAAACCATGTGTGGGACAATGCTAACACTCGTCATGCTTTAGTGAAAAAAATCATGCGTACTTTTGCAAGTGGTCGTGACACTAGCGAGTGGTCTATACCAGAGAATGTAGTTCAGAATGGTTCTGGATTATCAGCACAGTATTACCCAACAGTGACATATCAAGAACCAGATTACAGTTTGAAATCATTATATCTTTCAAATAACGAACATACGTTCGATTCTCTATACGGAGATTCTAAACTTAAGTTGAAACCATACGATAAGACAAGAGTGGATACTAAGATGAAAGAATATAATGAAGCTGTTAAGTGGAGAAAAGTATCAAAGTGAAATATTTTGCTGTAAAAAATACTTTGATATCAT